>ERZ827088.415-NODE-415-length-65280-cov-4.436290_pt1 | contig 65280 bp, 75 predicted proteins | sample MGYA00519922_ERZ827088 | MGnify/ENA primary metagenome ERZ827088 (study PRJEB31778, sample SAMEA3449254) | human gut metagenome | biome: human gut; feature: human-associated habitat; material: faeces | place: United Kingdom | collected 2010/2012 ... | reverse complement strand
TAACCAGTAATTAGAATTTACTTTTTCTAAATATATTTTACTTTTTCAATTGACCTAAAAATCGTAGTAAGTTATTTAGCTATATAAAAAAAACAAGCTTAAATTAAAATAAGCTTGTTATTTTTTTTAATTCTTCAAATAATTCTGTAATAAACCTAAAAGAACTACTTGTTATAAATGATAATAAATTTATAGCAACTACAGCTGTAAGGACAATACCAATAGCTCCTGAAATAATTCCGATTATTGAAAGAACTTTCTTTCCACTTTTCACACTCGAAACTCCAAATCCAATTGCTATAATGCCACATAAGATCGATATATGAAAAAAGGATGATAAAACTATTGATAAAATTCCTAATACAATAGATGCTATACTATATTTTTTATAATGCTCTTCTTTAACACTTTGGTAAGGAAGAGCAACTTTTTCTCCATTCTTCATAGTTTACTAATTCCTAGTCATTGTAGTAGTAATAGCTTGATGGATAATCGCTATCTTCGATTGCATCTTTAGCACTATTAAAAATACTTACACCTAACATAACAATTGCTATTACTAATACAATACTTAGTATCATACCAATAACACCTGTAATAATTCCTGCAATTGACATTCCTCTTTTGCTTGATTTTAAACCTATAATTCCAAGTATTAATGCGATAATACCACAAGGTATAGATACATACCAAATACAACAAAGTACAAGTGCAATTATTCCTAATACTAATGCAGCAATTGAGAAGCCTTTTTGTCATTTGCTGGTGCAGTATTGGTTGCTTGATTTACCTCGCTTTCAACATTGTTTACTTCATTTTCTTTGTCTTCGTTCATAAAAACTCCCTCCTATTTTTTCTTTTTGTATATATGTATTTAATTTGATAAATACCGTAATTAATTTCTTAATATTATTTGCTATTGTACTTAATTCATTTGCTTTATAATAATATTAAGCATTAAAAGTTATAAAAACTATCATACTTATAATTGTAGTGATCATCATCAAAGTCTGAATAATTATTTTGTTCAATTCCATTTGTAATACCTTCAATTAATCCTTGTGTAAATCCCGAAATAATTATCATAAATATTATAAATATAGAAATGATTATACCAATAATACCTGTAACAATTCCTGATATTGACATTCCTCTTTTGCTTGATCTTAGTCCTATAGTACCAAAAACAATAGCCAAAATTCCACATGGTATTGATATATACCATACACAGCAAAGTACAATTGCTACAATACCAAGAACTAAAGCTGCTATACTAAATCCTTTCTTATCTTTTTGTTGCTGGTTTGCTGTTGTATTGTTGTTATTCACATTTTCTTGCTTTTGGACTGGTTGCTCTTCTTTTACTACATTTGTTTCAGTTTTTTCTATAGTTTGATCATTTGCTTCGATATTATTGTTATCATTTTTTATAACATCATCTTTGTTATTTTCGTCCATAAAAAATCCTCCTTTATTTTAATAAACTCTCTTAGGAAATTTTTCTTTTGGGCAAACCTGATTTTATTATTTAAAATCACACTATATATGTATTACTTAATGTCTATTAATTTATTTACTTTTTGTTAAACCTTGGCTGTTTTTTTACTAGACTAGGTTACGTAGTATTCCATATATTACTAGGATTACAGCAAAAATTATAGTATACCAATATTTTGGATATATCCATGTTAAAATTTTATTTTTCTTATTTAAGTTAATTAAATATACTATATTACAAAGTAATAAATAAAAAATGGTTATAAAAAATATTGGATGAAACAAAAAAGCTTCTTTAAAATTACCTTTTAATATATTTTCTACACATCTTGTTCCCCCACAAGAAGGACACTGAAGATTTGTAGCTTCGTAAAACAAACAACTTGGTGTATATTGCATTAGATTACTATTTACCCCAATAATTGCTAGTATTAATATAAAAAGTTCTATTAGTATTATCTTTATGCTTTTTTTGTTCATTCTTTCACCAATCCTACTATAAATAATATAACATATAGTTCGACTATTTTCTACAAAATATTAAATTTTTTATATTTTATTTTAGAATATCTTAATTTACAAGGTAAATTCTTTAGTTTTTGCGATTTTCACAATGTTATTTTGCTTTTCGCTCCAAGAAAGCTTATTATATCTCAATTTTTTTGTGTTTTTTCAAGTTTTTTAAGCTTTTCGACAGTTTTCTACAAACTTTGCATTTTTATTGTGTTACAATTATGTAAAGTAAAGGACATCCATATTTTTTTCTTCCTTTGCTGATAAAAGATTTATTTCAAGAAAGTATCAATGCTTTATTTTCTTCTGCATTGATACTTTCGCTTTATTGTTTTTATTTCTTTAATTCCTATTATATATAAATTTCGTGTCACTAAACATTTTTATTTAAAAGCTCGCTCAACTAAAATTATTATTTAAAATACTAGATGTTTCAATGTGTGTTTATTTTCATTTCTTATTAAATTATCCAATAATTAGTTAAAATTATTTACTTAATTAGTTGTTTCACTAATTTTATTGTTATAACTGGTACTACATATTTAATCAAAGATATTTATCTAGTTAGCATATTTGTCGAATAATTTTTTATGTGCTTGTACATAATCTTAATATAGAATTTAATTAGTATACATATTCAGTGAATGTCGTATAACTTTATTAGCTAAACTCACATAAAAAAGAACAGTTTCATCTTTAGCTAATTATCTCTTTTTTGTGTTATACGGACTGACTTTAATTCAAACTATATTTAGTTAATATAGTAATGCTTTGGCAACTATGAGCATAATTAGATCTAATGGAGGTATCTTATGAATTCTTTTTGGCTTGATTCTATAGAAAATAAAAATAAGTTTAATAAATTAGAAAAGGACATATCTACTGATGTTTGTATAGTAGGTGCTGGTATTTTTGGACTTACTTGCGGTTATTATTTAACAAAACAAGGATATAATGTTGTTCTTTTGGAGAAAGAGAAAGATATTGCCAGTAAAACAACTGGGCATACTACTGCAAAAATAACAAGTCAGCATAATCTTATATATAAATATTTAATTGACTCTTTAGGTGAATCTATGGCTAAGAAATATTTGTACGCAAATCAAGATGCCATAGAAAATATTTATCAGATTATAAATGATGAAAATATTGACTGTGATTTTGTAAGACAAGATAGTTATGTTTATACTAATAATTTGGATGAATTAGAAAAAATTAAATTAGAAAATAAAGCTGTAAATTCTCTTGGGTTTAAAAGCGAATTTGTTACATCTACTCCTCTTCCCTTTAATGTGTTAGGTGCTTTAAGGTTTCCAAATCAAGCTGAGTTTAATCCTATAAAATATGCGTATGGATTGGCAAAATGTATTACTTCTAATGGTTCTAGTGCGATTGATGGCTTAGTTAATGCTGGTTCGGTTGGTTCAGTTTCTGTTGGAGATGGCATCGTTGAAAATAGTCCAGGTGGTGCTAGTTTAAATCTTGCAAAAGGTACAGGTGAAATTTATACAGATACGCTTGTTCAAAATATTAAAAAGGAAAATGATGAGTTTATAACATCATGTAAAGATTATGTCGTTAGGTCAAAATATGTAATACTAGCCTCTCATTATCCTTTTATTGACCGTTTAGGATATTATTTTTTGAAGATGTATCAATCAACATCTTATGTAATTGCTGTAGATATTGGAGATAAAACTTTTGACGGAATGTATATAAATTCCAAGCAACCTACTTTTTCATATAGATTTGCAAATTTTAGTGGTTCTTGTGGAAAAAGACTTTTGTTAGTAGGTGGTGCAGATCATAAGACTGGAAGCAAAATAGATTTATCAAATGCTTATAGTATTTTAGAATATGAAGTAAGAAAATATTATCCAGATTGTAAAGTTTTGTATAAATGGAATACGGAAGATTATATTACGCTTGATAAGATTCCTTATATTGGTGAATTTTCCCACTTTATGCCTAATATGTATATTGGTACTGGCTTTAATAAATGGGGAATGACTTCTTCGAATGTTGCTGGTAATATTATTGTTGATAAAATTTTAGGTCGCGAAAATGAATATGAGAATGTATTTAAAGCTACCAGATTACACCCTATTAAGAATAATGTGGAACTTGGTAATATGATAAAAGAAACTACTAATTCTTTTGTGATTAATAAATTTAAGGTACCTGATGCTGATTTGGATGTAATTGAAGATAATTCTGTCATGTCAGGAAGTAAAAAAGCTGGTAATTTTGAAGAAATAAAAAATGACTCAGGACATGTACTTAAATATAATGGGCAAACAATTGGAATTTATAAAGATAATGATGGAAAAATTTTTGCTGTTAATCCTATTTGTACACATTTAGGTTGTCTCCTTAGTTGGAATAATCTTGATAAGACTTGGGATTGCCCTTGCCATGGGTCTAGATTTGATTACAAAGGACATCAATTGTATAATCCTGCGATTAGAGATTTAGATGTGATAGATTTGAGTTAATATAATTCTATTGACTCAATAATAAGACATAAACCGCAAGAAATAACTCAAATTATTTCTTGCGGTTTATTGACTTTTCGCACTTATAACTGCACATGCAAAAACAAAGATTTCAACATTCATTTACTTTTATTTTTGACCATTGCTGGTATTTTTACCAAATTATTTCTACTTCTTTTGACAATAATTATTTATATAACATATCATCTATTAACATTTTTATTTTTTCTTCAGGAATTGAGTTTCTAATTAAATCTTTATGTGCTTTTATCGTATTAACTAATCCCATCATTGCTCTAATACTTAAATTAGATTTTTTAACTATATATGTTAGTATTTCTTTATTTATTTCTATATTTTCATCTTTTATTTTATTGACTAAAATAGCTTGTCTTGTTTTATATTCTTGCATAGAAATATTAGCCAATACTCCATTTGCAAATCTTGTTTTTAATCTTTGTGATGACACAATAAAATTGTTAATTTTACAACTACTTGCTATAACAAGTTTCTTTTGATTATGATATAAAAAATCACATACATTAAGTACTACTTCTTCAATTCTTTCTTTTCCCACAATAAATTGAATATCGTCTATTAATAAAAAATCAATATTTCTATACCATCTTCTAAATTGTTCATATTTTTTCTTTTTTATTGAATTAATTAATTGATTTGTAAATTCTTCTGCTGTTAAATATACAACATTTTCATTAGGAAAATCTCTTGTTATTTGGTTTACAATCGCATACATTAAATGTGTCTTTCCAACACCAACATCTCCATATATAAAAAATAGATTATAGCTCATCTTCTTTTCGGCTACACTTTTTGCAATCTTATAAGCAAATTCATTATTCTTTCCTACTACAAAATTTTCAAAAGTATATTTTGACATTATTGTACCTTCTAAGTCTATTGTCATTTAATAATCCTTCCATTCTCGATATTTTTAATTACTTTTATTATTTCATCATCATTTAATGGTACTATATTATTTTGAAAATTTTGTTTTTCCCATAATCTGAGATTGTTTTTTTTATCATAATCTATTAACTTATATAACCCTAAAAATTTGTACTGTTCTTGTTTAACTGCATTTAATTCTTTGACAATTAGGAATACATAAATTACATTCGTATACAAATCTCCTCTATCAATAATTTCTTCAAACCATAACCTTCTACTTTCTGAAAAATACTTTTTATTTTTTATTTTACACTCTAAAATATCAAGAGCAACAATGTCTTGTTTATTATTTCCATTTTTAAATCTTTTACTTTTATTTAAAATATCTTCTTTTATAATTCGCTTATTTATTTTATCTATTATTATCTCTTCTTTCTCCAAATCATTTTTGCTATTGTAATTTTTTAGTATCAATTTATTAAAACAATTATAAATATTAGCTTTATTTATAAAAATAGTACCTTCTATTAATTTTTCTTCTTTGATTATATTTTCTATACAATCATTCTCTTTTGATAATTGATTATCCATATTTAACATCATTTTTTCACACTCCATTTTAGTAATATATTTTTATTTCTTTTAAATAATCATTTAGTATATTTAAAATTTCTTTTATTTCTGAAAGTGTATATTTATTAGCATCTATATTCTGTCATACTTTTAATATCATTTTGTTCAACAACATAGAAAAGCATCTTGAATTAATTCTCTTGCTAATATATTCAATTTTTTAAAAATTGTATTACGGTAATAAAATTTTATCAATATGCTTGGTCATATAATGTACATTATCATAAAAAATAAAAGTCTTGGAATCTATACTGAACCCAAAGCTTTTATTTTTTTGACATTTCGTTATATAAATTTCTTTATGTATTATATTTTTCAAATGCATTTTTCACAATTTTCTTCATTTCTTCTCTTAAGTGTAATGGTTTTTTTACTTCCACTAAATCTACATTTCTCATTGCCCACATTCTAAATCCCATAGAATTTGTATCAACAATTAGTTTAAAATGATCATCATCTTTTGGTATTTTTTTTATTGTAACATTTCTTCCAAAAGTCTCAAATATAGTATCTAAAAGCCATATATGACATATTGCTTCAATTTCCTCTTTTTCTCCTCCAAACATTTCTGTGGATGATTCTGCAAATTCTTTAATATCACTTTTACTTTTCTTAATTTTAATTTTTTCATCTAAAATTTGTATATTTCTTATTCTATCTAGCCTATAATTATAGAATTTCTGTTGACCTTCTTTTATTGCAATCAAATAAAATTCTTGTTTATTATAGACAATCGCATATGGAGAAACTATAGGTGTACTTACTATTGTTTTCTCTAATTTGTTTGTTATTACATACTTCCAATATTCAAATTTAATTTTATTATTATAATAAATACTATCTGAAATATCTTCAATATTTTTTATTACTTCTGCGTTTTCTGTTTTATTATTAACAGAATAAATCTGATAATCTTTTAGTTTTGCATTTTCATATACCGTTTGCATATTTTTACATTTTTTTATTATTTCTTTTGCTACACTTGGAACTATATAATTTGCATAACTAAAATTATCAATTATTGCTCTTATTTCTCCTGGCTCAAACTCAGTAGCTGGATCACGATTTATATAATACCCTTTTCCGTTTTCGTCTCTTGTACTAATATCATAATTCAATTTATATTTTAAAAGATTTATGTTTCTCCTAATTGTTCTCGGGTCTATTTCTACATTATATATTTCTGCTACTTTTCTTTGAATTTCTACTGCTGATAACTTATGGTCAAAATCACTATATTTTTTTAATACATTTAATATGTATAATATATTTCCATTTTTCTCATATAAATCCATAATCTTTTATCTCCTATTTTAATTATTTTTTATAACTATCTTAACAAGTAAATTTCCTTTATTTAATTTTTTATCCTCATTTCCTTCCCCATATATTAATATTGATTGACCTTGTTTTATTTCTTTTGGTATTTTAACTCTTATTTTTACTTTTTTATTTTTCAACTTATTTTCTTTTTTATCAAAAAAATTTCTTTTAATCTTAATTTCTCTTTCACAACCTTTTTTTGCTTCTTCTTTACTAATTTTACAAGTTCCTTCTATATCTAAAACATTAGATTGATATCCCTGATTTTTTTCAAAAATCTCTTTAAAAAAATCTCCTAAATCTTCAAAATTCGAATCGTTAATTTTTTTCTTGAAATCATCATTAGTATTTACTTGTTCTTCATATTTTTTTATGCCCAAATCTTTTTCTATATCTTTTATAAATTTTTCTTTATCTATCTTCATTAAATTTACTCCTTTTTTAACAAGTATTTCTAGCCTTTTTTTACTTTCTTTATATTGACATTTCCAAGCATTATTTACTTAATATCTGTTTAAATTTCATCCATATTTTTACCATTGCATATGTGTCCAATTGGCAATATACTAACAATCCATTTCTTATTTCTTTTTGCTTTTCTTTTGATTTTCCTTTTAGACTTAAGAACGCTTCGGATGCTTCTTCACCATTATGTACTACTGGTAGATTATGATAATCAAGTTCTGAATCCTTTTGGTACAGTGCTGGCAATACATACTTAATTGAAGCCGAACCTTGCATTTCTTTAGTATAATATTTTCTTTGTTTAAACGGTTCTAGGAAATCTATCATATTACAATTTATTCTTTCCAGTTCATCTTTTAAATCTGGGTACATTTCTGCAATTTCTCTGTTTCTTGCTGGTTCAAAAGCTCTGTTATAAATAATAACACTCCCATTATCAGGTATATCTTTTATTAGATTTTCTGCAAAATGCCTAATAAAGTCTTTATCCTCTATTTCTGCTAAAAATTCTTTATGTTCTATTGCTGCTCCTTCTTCTTTTATAATATGTAATGAATACTGAAAAGGTAATTGTTGATATGGCCTAGTTCCATCTATTTCTGGAATAGCTACTTGGTATGTTTCGTAGTCTAAAAAATATAGTGGATAATTCAAAGCTTTTATTATCTCTTTGATGTAATCTTTATCTATTTTAGGTTGTAAATTATTTAATTCAAAATCTATTTGTTCTAAATATTTAGGATTAATATTTTCATTTTGTAGGTCATTAAAAGAAATTTTTCCATCATAATATTTTTCAAACTTCTTATCTAAATGCATGCCACCTTTTATATCAAATACATTTGGTTTAGGTAAATTTCTTGTGCAATATTCCCAAAATTCACATTCATATGGTTTAAAGCATTTTATTCCTATATCATCTTTTGGTTCATTGTCCATGTGTTCTTCCATATATTTATTCAATTCATATATATTATTCTCTATTTCTTGCTGCTTTGATTTCGCAATTTCAGTTACATCCTCGATGTTAAATAATTTATTTAATTCTAAATTTCCTTGTTTTACATATTTATTATTAATATATACAATACATGCTTTCTTTATATTAAATTCTAAATTATTTAATATATAATATTGATAAGAAACATCATCTAAATAAATGTCACTAATTTCCGTAGAACTTTTAACTTCATAAATTTCAACACCATCTATATCATTTTTTAATATATCAACACTACAAAAATTGTTGTTATAATTAAAAGAAGCTTCTGTTATAATATTAGGTTTATTTTTTAATAACTTTTTGGTTTGGTCAATCATAATATTAAGATTTTCATTAAAATCTATATTTTCATATTTTCCAAATAAACCTTTTGCAAGTTGTCCAACTTTTGTTCCATTTTCTAATACTATATCTCTCGCTTTTTGAATTGCATATTCTGGTTTATATTTTTTTAACCATATTATTTTTTTACATTGCCTTGCCTTGCAATATCTTGACTTTGATAAATATATATTATTCATAATATTTTATTTTTTCCTCCAGATTTTTTGATGTTTTTTTATATTTTATATCATTAAATCTATGATAATATAAGTTGGATGGTCACGGGATGGTTGTATTTTTGATGTTTATCATTTCTATTTTATTTTTAAATAGTATATCATATTTTATTGCAATTAACTAGTTATTATGCTTTTAGAAATTAATTTATTAAAACTCGTTTTTATTTCTATTTCATAATAAATATCATTTTATTAAATTACACTATTTTAATATGCTTTCTCCAAACTTTATGAAATTTTATTTTTATGTTTTTTAACAGTACACAATTACTTTTTAGTAATAAAGGTCTCTATAAGTTGCTTTAACAGAGATTTTTCAGTGGGTTTGTAGGTAAAGTAAAAACTTACGACCTTCGGGTTATGAGTAAAGCTCGTAAAGTATTGGTAAATCTAACCTTTAGCTGTATTTGTTGGTATATTTGGTGTGCCCAATTTTTTGACTTTGTAAATTTATGTGATTTTGGTTCAGTTTTGGTCAGTTGTGTGCCCATTTTGAGCCCAATTTGCTTAGACTATTAAAACTTGTTTTCTACTGTCTAAGTATGCAAAATTTTTGAAAAAAATTTTGTAATTCATTTAGATTTATGGAGGTTTTGATTATGAATAGAAAATGTTTTTGTTGTTTTAATAATATGAATACAAATAATGATGATAATAAATTATTAAAAGATTGGCTGGAATTTAGATTTGAAAAATTGGAAACTAATTTAACTGACGAAGATAAAAAACATGCTCTTAATTATGATACTTTTTGTGAAAAGATTCTTGATGTTATTCCTGATAAAGATTCTAATTATGTTTCTGATGTTCTTGATGATTTTAGAGAAGAAATTCTAAATTATTGTATTTATTGGAATGAGAAGTATTATAAGTGTGGTTTCAGTGATTGTATAAAATTACAAGAAATGAAATAATATTAAAAGTCCGATTTTGGTCGGACTTTATTTTTTTATTCCCCTACATGAAAATATTTCATTTCTAATACTCTCATCCGATAATTCCTTTACCAATTTATTTACCCAAGCATTTGTATATACATAATCATCATGTACTCTATCATAATTACAATATCTAGTATCTGTGCATTCTGGATTTCTTGCTCCCTTTTGTGGTCTAACTTCATAATATCTCCAGCAATATGTATGATAATGTTGCTTAAAATCAAAATCAACTTTCTCATTAACCCTTTTTACAACTCCTCCTACTTTCATTTTGTCATCATTCGATACTGGAATTTTCCTATTTTTAATTAAAGTAATATCTTTTTTCAAATTTTTGTATTGTTCTTCACTTAAATCACTTTTTTTGATAAACTCTATAGATCTATCTGCTGAATTAATATTATTTCCTGTTTGTGGTATCAAAAATACCCTAAAAGAATATTCCATTGACTCTAATATTTCGTCACTATATTCTTTTCTATATTCATCCATATATTTTTGTATAGTTTGAACTTCCTTAGCCTTCATACTTTTCATGGATTTTATTTGTTCTTCTTCATAAACTTCGGAAAATTGTAATCCAAATGCTAAACTACTATTTATAGCATGTTCATCTCCAAATTCACTAATCAACAATTTTTCATAATTAAAAAGACAAGACTGACATTCTCCAAAAACATGAGAATCTAATTCCGGCAAAAACCTATGTTCTATTTTGTTTCTAAGTTTTATCAATGTCTCAAGGTTTGCTCTTGCAGGATTCATAATTTCTCCATAGTATTGCTTACAACATGTAGATAATTCCCATGCTTTATATTCTCCGTCAACTCTTTCATATTCTAACTTTTTCGTATCTTTCTTGTAAAAATATTTTATTTTTCTTTTTTCAAAAATTGCATGAAATAAAGATGTCCAAGCAATACACATATTTACTATATATGCATATGTTTTAAATACTGTTTGCGGATTATTATATATAGAAACTGCTAATAATGCTGCTTCTCTTGATTTTAAAACCAATTTTTTTACTTTTCCTCTTAATACCATTTATAGTTCACATCCTAACTTATATTTTATTCTTTGTTACAAATTTTAAATTTTTTAAAAAGCAAAATAATCCTGTAATTTAAAAAATTACTTTCTTACTTTGCTTTTCATCTGTACCAATTATTTCTTTTTATTAATTCTTCTACAACTTTATATGCTGCTGTATAAGGATTGCAATTTTCATTATCTAAGGCTTGTCCTAAATCTAAATGATGCTTTTCAACCTTTTTAGCATTTTTTATAGCAACATCTGTTTTTTCTTTTAAAACAGGATATGTATTCATACTTTTTGTATATCCTTTTATTTTATCTTTTATCTCTTTTTGAACTTCTTCACTTGAATGATATGTCTTTGTTGTATATCCAAAATGTAATCTATACCAATATTCAAATGTTGGAGTTGAAGTTATAAATTCAACTCCATTATCTATAGCTAACTTCTTAGCTTTATCAATCTGACTTTGTTTATCTTGATTTACATCTGTATCTAAAACCACATAATACTTATCATCATCTTCTCTTCCAATTTCTTTGTCTATAAAATTTAATAAATCACTGACAATTCCAACTGGATCTGTGCTATTTCCAGTAGAAAATTTTATAATACATTTTCTACTATTAAAATTTTTAAAATAAATCTCTTCTGTTTTATTATTTCCTTCACAACCTATTACAATAATAGGTCTTCTTTTTCTATTTTGCCTGTTTCTTCCTCTTTGCTTAAAACTTTCTAATCTTCCCATAAGCTATCACCTGTAGCCACAAAAGGAATCGCTCCATATCTACCATTTAAATATCCTTTTTGGATATTCTCATTTTTTCTAACTGAAAAGTCATCAAGAGGATATAAGTCAGTAGCCCCTTTCTTTGGATCTTTTTCTGCAAACCATATCTGGTCTCTCCTAAATATATCTAAAGATAATAAGTTTGTATCATGAGTATTGAATATTAGCTGTGCATTACCTTTATTTATCTTTGGATTATGGAAAAATTTAATAATCATTTCTACTAAACTAGGATGCAAACTTCTTTCTATTTCATCTATTACTAATATTTTTCCATTTTCAAAAACATCTTTTAGTATTGGAGCAAATGAAAATAGAATTTGTGTTCCTGAAGATTCATTGTTTAAATTTAATTCATAGTTTTCCATATTTCCTTCATCATTAGTAACTTCGTGTGTCATTCTTATTTTTACATCCCTTTGTTTTTGTGGTAACATTGGTGAAGGAATATTAAAATTCTTTAATAACATTAGCATATTACTATCTACATCACGTTCTTCGATTTCTACACTAAAGTCTTTTATTACAATGTCTGCTTCATTTAATAATTTTAATGTAAATTTCTTTAATTCTTCTCCTTCATCTTTGCTATATGACTCTACTACAAAATCATTTAATATCATTCCTCCAGAATATGTGTCTATATTTTTTGCAAACCACAAATATGGTTCTTTTGTTTTATCATAATTCCATGTTGTTGCTGTAGCTAAAAACAATTTGTTATCTATATTTTGTGTTTTTATAGCATTTAATTTTCCTTCATCTGACTGTAGGAATTTATATTCATTTACATTAGTTCTTTCAAATATTCTTGTTGGTTTTGCTGTAAAGTACTGATATAAATATTCTTCATATACTTTTTCTTTATCTGCTATAAATCCATATATATATTTCATTTCTTTTGCATAAAAAACAAACTCAAATTCACAAGGTTCTACTTTAGCTTTTTCATCAAAGGCAAATGGTTCCATTTCCATTAATTTTTCTCCCACTTGTCTATTATTGGATTTTCTTACCATTAATATCGCAGCTGTAAATGCTTTTATTAAATTTGTTTTTCCTGATGCATTAGCTCCATATATTGCTGTACTTTTTAAAATTCTTTCATTGATATTTGGTATACTTATTATATTTTCTTCATTTTCTGTTCCTGTTGCTGCTTCCATACTAAAGGTTACTTTATCTTTAAATGACATGAAATTTTTTACACTAAATTCAACTAGCATTTCGCTCACCTCTCTTATATATTATATGCTATTTTTATAAAAAAGTAAACTAATTTTTATAATATTTTTTGTATTTTTGAATTTTTTATTCATTTTTATATTAAATATTATTTATTTGTATTAGAATTTTTGAGTATCTATTTATTGTAAAATTATCAATTTATAAAACTATTTTAATTTTAAGTCTTAAAAAATATCGCTTAAAAGCGACATTTTTTCTCTAAAGCGACATTTTTTTATTTAAAATATACTCTCATATTCCAATGGTATAATATCTTCATAAATTAAAACAAATTGTGAATTAATTTTTCTATTATCATGATGATGACCAAAATACCATTTATTAAATTCACATTTTTCTGAAATTTCTTGCAAGTAATCTGTTAAATAATCTTTTTTATATAGACCACCACTAAGTATAGCTTGTACACTAGTAGGACAACAATGGGTTATAATATAATCCATTTTATAATTTACTTTTTCTAAATTATTTATTCCTTTTTGCATTTCTTCCTCAGTTGGAAGTTCTAAATCCCACCATGAATAATCTCTTATTCTAAAAAATGCTCCTCTTTTTCTAAATGTATATATTTTTTCTTCTTCATCTAAATTTAGTATTCCATCTTGTATGTCATGCGATTTAGCTCCTCCAAATGTAAAAAACTTTCTATTATCTATATTAAATATCTCTCCACGCATTAAATGTATTACTGAATCTCTTATTTTATGAACTTTACCTCCATGCCATTCTTCTACTGGATAGTTATATAATCTTGTAAAATTTTCGTGGTTTCCATCTACAAATAAAGTAGTAAAATTTCTTTCATTTAACCAGTCTAACCAATATTTTTCATATGTGCTCTCTACTAAGTAATTCCATACTCCTCCAAAGTCACCACATATAATAATATAATCATTTTTAGTCATTTCATTTTGTATGGGAAATTTATCAATGTAAATCGTGAAAAATCACTGTAAGTATCTCCTGTAATTTAAATCATTTCATAACCTCCTTATAAAAAAGGAAGAGAAGTGAAAATATTTCTACTTTTACTTCTCTTCCTTTTTTATATTTATGCAACATATTCACATAAAAAATTCAATCCATTTTCTACTCTCTTTTTTATGCTCTTTAATTGATTAATAGAATATTTACCAGCCTGTCCATGTGTACCACCATTTAATTCATATAATAATGATAAAATATTTTCTATATCTGTATGAACAAAGTTTTCAATATCTATATCATTAACTCCCTTTTTATGTAATAAATACTTTATTTTAGAACGTCTTGATACAGTTCCATTATTTGTTTTTTCGCAATCTGGAAACGCATCTATCACATCCTTGTCTTTAGCTTTAGTATCTATAATCTGTATAAATATCTCTCTTGTACTTGTACAAAAATGCCTAGTAGCATCTGGATTTTTAGGGTTTAAAGAAAATATAGCTCCTTTCCATCTATTATCTAAATCTTCTGAAATATTTAGTAATTTGTTAGAAACAATATTTTCTTCTAATGCATAACTTTCATTATTAATCTCGTCATTATTTAAAATTACATTAGCTACTTCAAGATTGTTTGCATTTTCTTCTTCTATTTTTTCTAAAAAATTTCTATATCTATTACTATTATCTTCAAAATCATACTTTTGGCTTAATCTGTCATAACTTTGATTGACATTAATTACTGAGATTTTATAAGTACTACTAACTCTTATTCTTGAATTTCTTTGAAGTTTCATTAATTCAGAGTTTATTTTTGACTGATTTTGTCTTAATTTTGAATTTTGTCGCTTTACTTCTCTATTGTAATCGTTAATTTTATGATTAATTTGCCTTTCAACTTTTCTCATTTCTTGATTATACTTATTCTGAATATGTCGTATTTTGCTCTTAACCTGAGATTTATTAAACCTTGCCATTTCTCCTCCTAGTAAATTAATTTTTATATGGATATTTGTCGCTTTTTAAACGATTCTCTTCCCATTGAACAGCTTGTAAATTTCTAGGTGATTCTGTTCCTCCTTTAGACTTAGGATGTCTATGATCTACTTCCCATCCCATTTCACTTTGTTTTCCATAAGATGATTTATACATAATATTTCCATAATCATCTTTTCTATATACATCTGGATTTTTTCCTCTTATTTTATGTGCGTTATTCCACGCATCTTCTATTTGCTTATTTGTAGCCATCTGGCATACCTCCTTCTTTTTTATTTGTATATATATCAAATTACAAGTATTTTTTCCTTTCTGCCCCTTGTAATTTTAAGAAGAAATATGCTATAATTGAATTCATAAAAGATGCTCAAGTCTTTATTTATTCGTTCAATGTTTAACATTGGGCGATTTTTCTTCTTAATGTTAATTTCATATACTAATAATTATATCTCCACTGTTCTCTCTCATTTTGTCTTTCTTCCTCATCTTCAAATAGATAATCTATATTATTAGGAACAATTGAGTTTACCCATGATAAGTACTTATTTAAGATAATATCATCATATTCTTTCTCCAATTGGCTTCTTTCCCATGTTATTCGATTTAAATTTTCTATTCGCTTATTAGCTGCTTGTTCTGATACACCAAATGCTCTCATGAGAAAATATTTATCAATTCGCTTTCCACGTCTTTGAAATTCTCTTAATATCTGTTCTGGCATTAATAGTTGTGCTGTAAAGTAATTAGTCTCTACTTCGGCTATTCCATAAATCTCATCACTCGTAACGCTAAATTCATGTCCACTCACTTTATGACCAAATTCATGTAACATAGAAAATTTTACACGTGCTGGTGGTTCATTTTGATTATAAAATATAATATATTCATCTCCAAAATTCATAATCACTGCTGAATCACTTCCAAAGGCTTCAATGTCTACATTATATTTATGGGCTTTTTCAAAAGATCTACATACTATGTTAGACTGTTCTTTAATTAGTCTTGTAGCACTATATGGAAAGCTATTTATAATCTTTGAAGATACCAATATTTCATTAGCATTTATATATGCTTTCTGAAAATCAGGCTTAGAATTTATCATCATCTTCACCTTCTTCATCTTCAAAAATATCTTCAAATACAGTTTTTAATATTGTTTCTGCTTTTTCTAGTCTATCTGAATCCATTTTTTCTAAGTTTCTTTGTATATATGCCAATTTTTTATTGTCTGGAACTTTTCCTTCCATTCTATCATTTCCTAGAAGATAGTCTATCGATACGTTAAATAATTTAGAGATTTTCATTAACATTTCTTCTCTAGGAATGATATTGCTATTTTCCCACATACTAATTGTACTTTTTTTAGTTCCTAACTTTTCAGCTAATGATTCCATACTTAAATTAGCATCATTTCTTAATTTTTTAATTCTTATTTTAAATAAATTATTTTCCATGTTAATCTCCTTTGTTGTACTTGTACAATATTATTGTACTTTGTTTTTTTATTTTTGTCAAGTCTAAATTTAAGAATTCATAGACTTTTAAAAATCTTTGTCCTTTAAATTGTAAATAATACTCGCAAAGTGTTGATATTATTTATTCGTATGTTGCATATTCTTATTTTTGCTTCTAATTATTTAATAAATTTATTAAAGTTTTGATTATAAATAATTTGAAATATATTAATGACAATATTTTAAAAAAGTAGTTATATTTTAGAAGAGAAGCACATCTTGATTTTTTAATATTAAAGATATAAAACATATTGAACATTTTATATTTTCTAAATCATTTCTTATCCATTTTTATTATAAATTAATGTAATATGCTAAACTTTAATCTTATATACATTTTCGTTAATAAAATTTGTATTTATTAATTTTTAAAATGGTCCTTCAGTTAAATTTATCCATATTGCATCATTAATTATTTTTAACTTTTCCAACTCTTTTTTCAACCCTATTAAATTTAATGTACACTCTTTTAGTTTTCTAGTATCCTTATCTATTGTTATTATTTTATATTCTTTAGTTATTAAATTTAACAAATTATTTTGTTTTATTTTTGTATCCATCAACTCTCTTTTCATTTGTTGATTCATTCCCTTATATATGACATTAAAAGTTCCATTATATATTCCTTCTTCAATTAAAACTTCATCTCTTTCGTCAATATGCTCTATAAAATTTCTTATTTCATTATTAGAAATAATTGGATAACTACACCTCCTTTTTCCCGTAGCATCAACCGATACATAATTGTATTCTTTCTTGTTTCTTTCTATTCTTTCTGAATTAGCATTATTATTAAAAAATCTCCTTCTAATATGTCCAATAGCATTAAGTACATTATCAATATAAAAATGATAATATGTACATCTATTTGAAAATTCTCTATAATCAATTTTAGATTCCATAATTTTATTAAGAGAATATGATGCTTTCTCTATATTATATTTTAAATAATATGTGGTCTCAAAATGTTCATTAAAATTATCTGTAGCAGATTGTACCCATGCCCTACTTTTAGGCTCATACATATAATTCACTCCTTTTTTTATTTAAAAGACATTTTACCATTTTTTTACTATTTTTTCAACACAAATATATATTCATGTGCTAATAAATAAAAATCCATATTCTTATTTTTCCAATAACCTGTCATCTTACAATTATGTTGTTCTTTTATAATTATTTCTTTTAATGTGAAACCTGTTTGAATAAAAATATTCATGACATAAAAACCTAATGGAATAATATTCTTATTTTTTCTAATATCTCCTATTAAAATTGAACAAATTTTATCTTTTTTTAGAACCCTAAAACATTCTTTTGAAAATAAACTTATTTGATTTAAAAATTCTTGTAAGTTTAATCTTGATAAATCTTCTTCTATATCTTCACTATACTTTATAATATTGGCATATGGTGGATGTGCAAATATAAAATCTATTTTTTCATTTGGTATTATTTTTTGTAAATTGGTTGAATCTGCCCTTAATAATCTTGGTTCATATATAGTTTGGTATTTAAAGTTTAATCTACTTCTAGCTAATTTTAAAGCATCTATATTTATGTCAATTCCTATTCCTTTTCTATTTAGTAATTTACATTCTATCATTGATGTACCACTTCCACAAAAAGGATCTAAGACTATATCTTTTTCTTCCGTATATTTTAATATTAAATTTCTTGGTACTTGTGGTGAGCAATTACCTCTATAATCTCCTTTATGTGTTGCCCATTTCCCTCTTTCTTTAAAACTCCATATTGTAGTTCTTTCTAATTTAAATTCTTTTGGATTATATATCAATAAACATTCCTCCTTAATTATAAAGAGCAACTTTAATAAAAAAGTTGCCCCCAAAAAAACTTTTATAATATCTTTTATTTAAAATATTCTTTTATTACTTCTTCTAACATTCCGTTTTTTGCAAGATAAAAGTTCATAAGATAATTCATATTTCTAAATCCCTTTTGTAACTGATTTTTTGATTTATTATCCCAACATAAACCATCTGTTAGTAATACAAATCCCATATTTAACTTATCTAAATCATGTTGCCTATTAATATAACTATCAATTATTTCTTCAGGTTTTGATCCTCCTCTAAAGAAATAATCCACTTCTATATTTAAAGCTTTATTATCTTTTATTAATATAAAATCTGCTTTTCTATTTGCAATATCTTCCGATACACTAAAACCATAATCTTTCAGTTTTTTAAATTGCTTTTGTGACAACATCGTTACACTATATTTTTCACAAATTTTCTTTATTACTGGTTCACAAGCATCTTCAAATGCTGTTCCACCTCTGTTTTTTCTACCATTAGAATCTAACCCTACTAATACTCCAATAACGTAATCGGTTAAACTTTTTTCAACTAGATTTTCACATAAACTTTTTAAACCAATTCTTTCAAAGAAATAATAATAATTTTCTATTTCCTTTTTAGAAAGTCCTTGTTTTAATTTCTCTACTTCAAAAGAAAACTTCAAATTTTCATCATTTCCTATTTCATCGCCAACAACTGCTAATAAATTTTTTCCATTCCATACTTCTGTTCTTTCATTTTTTGAAAGTGCAAATAATAATGGGAAAGTAGCAATAACTGTTGGTAATTTTTCTACTAGTTTGTAAAACTTCTCTTTAATCTTATCTGCTCTTATCAATACATTCATTGCGTTCAATTCTATCTCAAATTCCTTATACGCTTTTGCATTCTTCCAATTAACATAAAAGTCAAATCCTCTATTAGTTTCCAATAAATTATTTACAAATATTTCTGACAACTTATCATAATCCATTTCTAAGTACATCATTGTTCCTCCTTCATTTTTTTATATCTTCTTATAGATAGTTCTATATATTTTTTCTCGTTGTCTATCCCTATGTAACTTCTATTTAATCCAACTGCTGATATTCCTGTTGTACTACTACCACAAAATGGATCTAAAATTAAATCTCCTTCTTTGGTTGAAGCAAGTATTATTCTATCTAATATTTCTAACGGTTTTTGTGTGGGATGTTTTCCACATTTCTTTTCGGATGGTTTTGTCAACGAAGTTGTCCAAACATCTTTCATTTGTTTATTATTGTTAATTTCTTTCATTAAAGTATAATTGAATGTATATTTCACATTTTTTAAATCTTTCCTTGCCCATAATATAGTTTCTGTTGAATGTGTAAATGTCTTGCACGCCAAATTTGGTGGCGGATTAGTCTTTTGCCATGTTATATTATTTATTATTTTAAATCCTTCTTCTTCGAGTGCCATACCGATTGAATAAATATTATGTAATGTACCACTTATCCATATAGTTCCGTTATCTTTTAAAATTCTATAACATTCTTTTATCCATTTTTTATTAAACTTATGTTTTTCTTTAATTGACAATGTTTTATCCCATTCGCCTTTATTAACACTAACCATTTTTCCCCCGCTACATGTAATACCATTTCCAGAAAGGAAATATGGCGGATCTGCAAAAATCATATCTATACTCTTATCTTCAAATTTTTTAATTGCTTTAAATATATCATTATAAATCAATTTGAAGTTTTCGGATTCAAAATAGTATTTCCCTCTATACATTTTATTTCTCCATTATAAGAATTCTGTGTTTCATAATTTGTTATTAGTAGTTCGGATATTTCACCTCTTCCTTTTGAATTAGCATTTATCATTCTTTTAGCATAAACTTTATTAATATTAAATCCCCCATAGATGTTTTCAAAAAAGAAATCATCTTTATTTGTATTCTTAGGATTTGAATTACTAAGCATAACTTTTACATTATTCTTGTTCAATTTTCTATAGTATGAAGCTAATTCTTTTTGATCCTCATCATCAAAATCTTCTTTAGTATATGAAGTAAATCCTGATGTAACATTTAAAGGTCTATATGGTGGATCAAAATAAACAAAAGTATTTTTCTTTATATATTTTTCACTTGTTCTATAATCTCCATATTGAAAATTTACATTTTTTATAAGATTAGACAGTCCTCTTAAGTTTTCCTCATCACAAATAGTTGGATTTTTATAATTCCCCATAGGAACATTAAAATCTCCTTTTTTATTTACTCTATATAATCCGTTAAAACATGTTCTATTTAAAAATATAAATTCTACTGCCTTTTGTACTGACATTTCATCTTTAGCTAATTTGTGTACATTATAATTCTTTCTTATTTTATAGAAGTATTCCTTTCTATTCTCTTTTTCCATACACAAATATTCTCTTTCTAAGAGCTTTAAATTAGCTATCAATTCATCAACATGATTTTTTATTACGTTATAAGAATTTATTAGTTCTAAATTTATATCAAAAGCATACACTTCTTTAACTTTATAACTTTGCAGTATATCTATTAATACTGCTCCTCCACCAACAAAAGGCTCTATATAACAATCTATTTTGCCATTTTGTAATTCTAATGGATAAAACTTTTCTAATTGATTTAATAGGCTACCTTTGCCTCCCGCCCATTTTACAAATGGCTTTATTTTATTTTGCATTTTTTCACCTCTTATGTTTTGTATTTTATCATATTGTTTATTGTTTTACAATTAATTTTGATGATATTTTCTTTTCATTTTAATCTGTAATACAAATCACATCAACATCATCTTTCAAAAACTTTCTAACTTCTTCTAAACAAAAATCATTACAAACAATTTTAAATCTAGTATTACTAAAAAGACTACTATCTACCATATCATTAATCCAATCCATAATACTAAAATCAGCAAAAGGCATTGGAAAAATATATGTATATAGATCTTCTTCCTTTTTGCAATATAATTCATATATGTATCCTTTTACTCTATAAATATCTTCTCCAAATATATTAATTATTCTATTTTTCATATAATCTTCTTCTAGAATTTTTTTAAATATATCCCATATTTCTTTTTGGTATAAAATTGTATAATTTTCGCTATAACTTAGATTTGTAAATTTGGGATGGTTTAGGAGCCATTCATCTCCTATAAATATAATTGCACCTCTAAAATTATTTTTATTTCTATCTAATTCTTTATCTATATATTTTAATTCTCTTGGTGTAATTTCTCTATGTAGAAAATAAACTATGTAAGACCTATTATAATAATCTTCATCACTTTCTTCCCAATGTCTTTTTCCTCTTGACATGACACCTATAAATCTATTACCTCTTTTTGTATATGTATTTACACTACACCTCCAACTTGGCTCAAAGAACCATCCAGCTAATTGTACCTTACAAGATACATCACTAATTCTTTCCATTCTCTTTTTATATGTTTCATTTCTATTTATATTTCTATAACCTAATCCTATTTTATTCAAATAACTTTTCCCTTTTCTGCCTAATACAACTTTTCCATATAATCGTTCAACAAACTCACCTTTTGCTAAACTTGCTAATCTATTTTTATAATAATATTTTGAATCATAAAATAATTTAACATTTTCATTTGTTATAATTCCATATTCAGATAAATACATTATAAAATTAAAATCTCTATTCCTTAAACATATCCTCTTCTCTTTTTCCACTTAAATCACTTCCTCCCTTTTTTACATTTTCACTTATCTTCCAACTTACTTTTATGCGACAGAAGACACAAGATTAACATCTTGTGCCTCCAGTCGCCCTTACATGTATTTATATGTTTTTTCTGTTACGTACTCCCTACCTATGTACAATTTTCAAGCATAAAAAATGTCAGTTTTGCTTTATTTTTAAGTATTTATATGTTTGTTAAAAAGTGTGATTTTTTGAATGTCCAAAAAGTGTGACTAGTTGGATATTTTTAAATTGATTAATAATCACACTTTTTCAAAATATTCTTTTGGATTTATACTACAAATTTTTAAAATATTTCTTTTATCTCCAATAAATATTTTTATATAATTTTCTTTGTCATTAATTCCTTCTAGCATATAACTTACATATTTAATATTATCATCTGTAATAAGTCCACCATAAACAAATCCATTCAAAATATATCTTAAATCTCTATTATCTATATCCCAATTATTTCTTGGTACACTTACTTGCACTCTAATTATAACTTCTCTATTTACAAATAAACCCTTATACTTTTCTCCTATTGCTTGGCAAGTATTTTCTAATCTTTTATTGTTATATGGTGTTCTTACTGGTGGCAACAATTCATTAATCCTTATTTTTAAAATTTCATCTGAATATTTACTCTCATATTCACTTATCCCATCTTCTTTTCCTGGCAATGGTGAATCTACTATTAATGGTCTTTTTAGTTTTATACATTTATATATTGCATTTCTAAATTGTTCTGTTTTATATAAAACTTGATAAATATTGTGTTCATTCAAATCGTCTTGCTTATATATTTTTGCAACTTCTAAAAACTCATTTAGTCTTTTCCTAAAATTAGTTTTATCATATGTTGCAATTCTTCCTTCTAACATTTTTACCTCCTTACTTAGCTATTTTTCTTATGCTAGTTTGAAAAACTTAATATTATTACATCTTGATTTTTAATTCTAATTTTTTATTATTCTAAAATAAAGTTAAATAAAGAAATAATAATTTTCCAAACTATTCCCAATTTATATTCCATCACTATTAAATAGCTACATTATTTTCAATTTTAATATTCTATAATCTTTTTTCTACTTGCATTCTATTCTATAGCACATATTATATAATCTTGATATTATAGAATTTGTTGTTTCACATACTTTGTTTGGTATGCTTAATCTTTGTTTTAACTTATCTCTGTCATAATTTGTTGTAATAATATATGGCAATTCATTTAATATTCTTTCATTTATAATTGTAAATAATTTAGATAACAACCAATCATTCATTGGTTCAAGTCCCAAATTATCTATAACTAATAAATCTACTTTTGTATATAATTTTGTTAGATCACTTTCTGTATGATTTGTATAAAATTTAGCATACTTATCTACTAATTCTGTTAATGTTCCAAATATTATTGGCGTATTTTCTTTTAATAATTCATTACATATCGCCATTGATATATGTGTTTTTCCTGTTCCACTTTTTCCTTCAAATATAATACCATTCTTGAAGTTTTTGAAATCTGATATAAATTTCTCTGCTGCTAATTTCGTTTTCGAATTTTGTTCATTTGTAATAAAATTCTCTAAAGTTTTTTGTTTAAATTGTGCTGTTATAAAATCTGTTCCATAATATTGTTTTATTTTTTTGTTGTACTGTTCTTTTCTAAAATCCTCATATTGTTGCATTAATTCTTCTTGCAACTTTTCTTTTGCCTTTTCTCTTTCTTCTATTGCTTGTTTACAATCACATTTTTCATTTTCTATAAATACATTTATTGTTTTATTTATTGGATTTAATATTCCTCTTGGTTTTAAAACTTTATTACAATATTTACATCTGGTATCTTCAGGTATATTTGCGTTTATTGGATAACCATTTTGCAAGATTTCTTCTATACTATATAAAATCTTTGATTTTTCCATAACTCTGTTTTGCATAAAATTCACCTCCTTCTGTTTCTATTTCTTTTTTTAATTCTTTTTCTCTTTCTGTATCCACATTTTTTCCTATTTTTGTGGATTCTTTTTTATCCTTTATCCCTTTCTCCTGTAAGTTTTGATACTTATTCCAATTTTTAATTTTATAGCCATATTCATCTTGTACTATCATGCTATATTCCTGGAAAATATCTAATGCATTCTTGATACTTTTCTGATTTCTACCCATATGATGTGCTAATGTTTCTATGGTAAAAAACTTATTTTCACTTATTTTTAAATATCCTCCAGATTCACAATTTGCTGCTATTGCTAAACAATTTATAAAAATCACAATAAGTCTATCTCCATCTTTTTTTCTTTTGATTTGCTTGATTTTTTCGTTGTCAAAAAAATTATTGTACAACTTAAACCAATATCTCTTTCCTCCTTTCATCAGTAATCACCACCTTTTTAGTAAAATATTTTTTAATTTTAAAAATCATCAAAACTATATTTTACTTTTTTCTTTGGTTCTTCTAGACTATCTTGAATGTATTTATCTAGAATTTCTTTTGTGAATAGTGTTTTAGATTCAATTTTGTAATATGGTATTTTCTTTTCTCTAACTAATTTACGAATTAACCAATATGAAATACCCAAATATTGTGCTGCTTCTACTGAATCTAAAACTCTTTTTTCTTTTGTATTTGAATTTAATTTTTCATTATTCATATCTAATCACCTCCTGTCTAATTTGTTTAAAACAAAAACATTGTTGTTTTGTTTTAAAACATTTTATTTGCATTTTTGTTTTTTGTCAATACATTTTTAAAATATTTTTGTTTTAATTATTTACAAATGCAAATTATTGTTTTATAATGTTCTCATAAAAATATATTGGAGTGTTTATAATGAATATAAATTTTAGTGAAAAATTAAAGCAATTAAGAAAAAATAAAGGTATTACACAACAAGCATTAGCAGATGCTATTGGAGAAAAAAGATCAATAATTGCAAATTACGAGTCTAATAATTCCACACCGGGATTTGAAGTTTTAAATAAATTATCTAACTTTTTTAATGTACCTGTTGGATATTTAACCGGAAAAAGCAATTCTTTGGTTAGTGAATATAGTTTTAAAACTTTAGAAGATTATATTGATATATTACCTAATCAAAAACCATTATGGTTAAAAATAAAAAATCCCATAAAATATTCTTCATTTACTGGCAAAGAAGTTTATGGTCCTAATAAAGATTCTAAAATTATATTCTTTAATCCATTGGATGAAAAAGAGAAAAATTCAAGAATATATTTAGAGTTTTTAAATATTAATTCTTATGCAACAGATAGAGAAACTTTTTATAAAACTATTTATAACTTTGTATGCAAATATGGTTTCTTTGGAGAAGTTTCCGAATCTACAAATGAAAAGTTTAATGTTTCTTTTCCAATCTTTAAACCATTTGAATTAGGAATATTTGACACTGATTATTATAACCCTTCTTTATTTCAATTTGACCTAAACTTTAAAACAGTTGACTTTCCTGGAAAAGATAGTTTTAATTCTATTTTAGAAGAATATAAAATAACAGGATATTTTGAACCTATACCTTGTTATATAGATTATTTATCAGAAATGCACCGTTTGGTTTATAACTTATCTTGTGATAATAGATTGTTAGAAAAAACTTTAGAACAAATTTCTTATAGAACTGGCGGAATTAGAAAACGTTTTATAAAAACTGATTCAGGTGAAATTGTAGAAAGTATTTCTTATAAATCTTTACTTTCTTTAATGTATTATGAATTGTTTTTGGATATAAAAAATGGTAATATTCCAAATTATTGTTTTGAGTGCAATAAATTTTATTTGCCTGACAGTAAGCATAAATGCAAAAAATAAATTATCTTGAGGTTTAAAAAATTCCTAGTGTATATATAATTACAGATTCAACTAGAGTTGGTAAAAGTACTATATCAAAAAAATAAATATATCAATTGATTAAACTTTAAATATTATAGAAAATAAAAATAGATTTATTTTATAGGAGGTGTCATATGAATATACACTTAGATTACTCTTTTTCTACTAATGAATTTTTAGAAATGGTAAAATCTGTTGGTTGGAAGACATATTCTAAGTTACAAGTTGAAAAAGCTTTAAAAAATACTATGTATATGGTAAAAGCAACTGTTGATGGAAAACTAGCTGGCATAGGTAGAGTTGTTGGTGATTATAGCATTGTTTGTATTTTAACAGATATTTGCGTAAAACCGGAATTTCAAGGGCATGGTATTGGGCTAAAAATCACAACAGAATTAAAAAGATTAATTGAAAACAATATAGCTGAAGGAGAAAAAATGCAAATAGAACTTACTCCTACTGCTGGTAATGAAACTTTTTATGAAAAAGCTGGTTTTAAATATAATCCAGATAAAATTACTGGCATGTATTTATGGATAAAAAAATAAATTGAAAGAAGATGGTAACTATGATATATAAAATGAAATTAAAAGAAAGTCCATTTGAAAGAATTAAAAATGGTACTAAAACAATAGAATTTAGATTGTATGATGAAAAGAGAAGTAAAATTAAAATAGGTGATCAAATCGAATTTTCTAAATTACCTAATTTACAAGAAACTATCCTTGTAGATGTATTAGATTTATATAGAGATAGCACATTTGAAAATTTATTTAAAAAATTGTTTCATGATGAAGAAGAAATAAAGAGGAAAACATCCTCAATGTATCAATATTATAGCCCTGATGAAGAAAAACAATATGGTGTTGTTGGAATAAAAATATCTTTAATTAGTAATGGATTTAGATATACATATAATAAGCTAGTTAGAGATAAAATTCCTGAAAACATAGATAGTGAACCAGGTAGAAAAAGTAAATATAGAATTCTCGATGATAAGGAATATTTATCTGAATTAAACCAAAAAGTTATAGAAGAAGCAAATGAATTTATTGAAGAAAATAGCATTGAAGAACTAGGTGATTTATTGGAAGTTATATATGCTATAATGAAATTGAAAGGTTACAAAATGGATGAAGTATATAAAGTTATGAAAGATAAATCAGATAAAAAAGGAGCTTTTAATGATAAAATCTATCTAGAATATGTTGATGAAGAAAAAAGAAATATAGAGGAAGAAAAAGAATTAAATAAAGAATTTAGAAAATAATCCAGGAGCTAAATATGAGAAAGTTAAATTTAATAGTTGTATTTAATACAGATTTAAGTAAAGGACTTTTCTGCATTAGATCTAAAGAGCCATATAAGGGAAAGTATAATTTTGTTGGTGGAAAAGTTGAAGAGGGCGAATCTAATGATGAAGCAGCATATAGAGAATTATTTGAAGAAACAGGAATAAGTAAAAATGATATCAAATTAGACCATTTTATGGATTTAAATTATTTCAAATATGAAAATAATCTACAAGTCTATTATGGAATTTTAAAACATAATGTAAATTTAGTTGAAGAAAAAAACAAATTAGAATGGGTTAGACTTAATAAAAAATTGCTAGACAATGATAAATTTGCAGGAAATTATAATATCCCTCACATAATAACACAAATAAAAGTATTCTTAGAAAATGAAATAGAACTTGGAAAATACTAGAATTTAAATATAAAAAATAATAAAAGGAGTTTTTATTTTATGGATAAATTTAAAGAAATAAGACCAATAGCTTTAGGTCTTGCTATCAAAAACAATAAGCTATTAGTTTCAGAAGGTTTTGACAAAGTAAAAAATGAAACTTTTTACAGATGTTTAGGTGGAGGTATAGAGTTTTTAGAAAAAGGTGAAGAAGCTCTTAAGCGTGAGTTTTTGGAAGAAATCAATGTTGATATTGCAGTTAAAGATTTCTTAGGAATATCAGAAAATATCTTTACATATCAAGGTAAAAATGCTCATGAATTAATTCTATTTTATTCAATTGAAATATCTGATGAAAATTATCAAGAAGAATATAAAGTAATAGATGATCATGGTGAAACTATTGCAAAATGGATAGATATTGATGAATTTAAAAATAAAAACAAAATACTTTATCCTGAAGAAGTATTTAAATATATTTAATTTATATCTATTCTCCTACCACATGAAAGGAGGTGATGAAGGTGTGGTAGGAAATATCGAAAAGCGTGGAGAGAATTCATATAGATTAAGAGTTTCTGCTGGCTATACTGATGACGGAAAAAGAATCATGTACAAAAAAACTGTTCAAGCTAGAAATAAAAGTGAGGCTAGAAAAGAATTAGCTCTGTTTATATCTGAAATAGAAACTGGACAAGCACTGTCAGCAAAAAAAATGCGTTTTAGAGATTTTGCTGATTTTTGGATTAACAATTATGCTATTCCAAATTTATCTCCAAAAACCTATGAAAGATATAAAAGTATATTAAAATCAAGGATTCTCCCCTATCTCGGCAATATGTATTTGGACAAAATTCAACCAATGCAATTAATGTATTTATACCAAGAATTAAGTGAAGCAACTTATATTAGAAAAAATATTAAACATAAGTTATCTTCAAAAACAGTACTAGAACATCACAGACTATTACATTCTATGTTACAACAAGCTGTATATTGGCAAATGATTCCATATAATCCAGCATCAAGAGTACGACCACCTAAAGCAAAAAAGCCAAGTATTAGTTTTTATGATGATGTACAAACAATTGCATTAATTAAAGCATTGGAAGGTGAAGAATTAAAGTTTCGAGTTATTATCCTTTTAACAATTTTTACAGGATTAAGACGTGGAGAAGTTTTAGGATTAGAATGGCAAGATGTAGATGTAAATAATTCTTCAATTACAGTAAGACAAGCTAGTCAATATGTTTCTTCTATTGGAATTTATACAAAAGATCCCAAAACAGAAACATCAAACAGGGTTATTAGTATCCCTGATTCAATTACTAAATTATTAAAAGAATACAAAAGAAATCAATCAGAAAAAAGATTAAAATTAGGAGACAAATGGATTAATTCTAATCGTTTATTTGTACAATGGGATGGTTCTCCTATGCATCCAGATACAATCACTAGGTGGTTTAGAAAGTTCTTAGAAGATAAGAATTTACCACATATTACATTTCATGGTTTACGCCATACACACGCAACTTTGCTTATAGCACAAGGATTAGATGTTAGAACTGTTAGTAATAGACTAGGACATGCTCAAACATCTACTACATTAAATATCTATGCCCATGCTTTCACGAAAATGGACAGAGAGGCATCAGATAAACTTGATAATCTTCTTTATAGGGAAGATACAAAAAAATATTTTAAAGCCAATTAAAGGCTTATCACATAAATTTATATAAAAAAATTGAAAGGAAGAAATTCTATGAAAAATTATAATAATAAAGAAGTACATCAAGATATGGTTGTTTCTGCTTAAATGATTTTTATTAATTTCACAATTTTATATTTTAAGCAGAAACTATTATTTATACAAAATAGAATTTTTTATCAAATATATTAATAAATATCGAAAATTCAAGGTTTATCAATAACCTTTTTATATATAAATTTGTGCCCAATTAGTGCCCAACGACATTTATACTACTTATTTTGGCACAAAATTAAGAGCTAGCAATTACTTGTAGCTCTAGAGTTTTATTCATTTATTTTATTTCTTATTTTTTCCACAACAACGGGTTATGAGTTTTTTTATTTTATTTAATTTCATCTTCGCAAATAAATTATGTAGATAAAAGATTATGTATATAAAATACTTCTATAAAGTATAAATTTTTTATTACAATATCATATTCTGTTAAAAAATATTTCGAATAACTTTTCTTTAATATTAATTACTTCAATGTTTTAAGAAAAAGTAAAATAAAAATTAATTTTCTTCTATTTTCATTTTTGCTTTCTTGTTAAGTATTTTATATTTTTCAAATTCTAACATTTTCTTTATTATATCATTTGATTATTTTGTTGCCTTAAAAACCTATCATTTTTCTTACACAATTATTTTCTTGCTTCATTTGAACTTGTATCAATGCATTCTGAACATCACTTTTTGTTATTCTATTCATGCTTTTGCAATTCGTTCTTATAACTCTATCGGCTTGTTCAAATTTTATTTTTTCAAAAATGTTTCTAACATATCTACCATTTCCAAAATTTTTTTTGACTTCTAACTTTATTAAAGTGGTCTAATAATATTTCTCTGCAATTATTAGATATACAATACTTTTCTTTTTTACTCAATTCATTAAAAATTTCTAACAATTCATTTGCAGTATAATCTGGAAAATCAATATTAAACTGTATTCTACTTTCAAAGCCAGGATTTTCTTTTAATAACTCTTTCATCTCATCAGTATATCCAGCTAATATAATACAAATTTCATCTCTGTGATCTTCCATTTCTTTTATTAAAGTGTCTATTGCCTCTGATTCAAATCCCCCTCTTCCTCTAGAAATCAAACTATATGCTTCATCGATAAATAAAACCCCTCCAATAGCTTTTCCAACTACTTCATGAACTTTTTGAGCAGTCCAGCCTACAAATTTTGCAACTAAATCTCTTCCATGAACTTCTACGAAATCGCCATTCCCTGGTAATATTCTCTCTTCTGCAAATAATTTTCCTATAACTCTTGCAACACTTGTTTTTCCTGTTCCAGGATTTCCATAAAAGCACATATGTAAAGTAGGCATTTTACCTCTTTCTTTATTTAAACTTACATAATTTAATATTTTTCTTATTTCACTTTTTATTTCATCAAGACCTATAAGCTCTTCTAGATCTGCTTTTGCAGATTTTTTACTACTTTTTGTATTATTTTTTCTTATTGGTTTTATATTATATTTTTCACCTTTTTTCCTAAACATTTCACTATTTACACTTTCAATCCTATTAGCCTTGCATTCAACCATTAGTTGCAAAAGGTTAGGTTTTAATTTCCAAAATGGTTGTTCCGAAAAATTTCTTATATCTTGATTTCTATATTTTATTTTATTTTTATCTAATATATTTTTACAGTATATTATTTTATCATCCAAAGAAATTTTTTCTATTGTCATTCTCCAAGTTGCAATATTTCCTAGTTCTGCATCCATTTCGCCTTCACAATAATTTGTATCTTCAAATATAAATATTTTATTTGGATATTTCTTAATTAATTTTTCAATCTTATTTCTATCTCTTTTATAGTTTATATAAAATGAGTTACACTTAAAAACAATTAAACTTTCATTATTTTTTAATTCTATATTCCAAATATCATTATTTTTTCTGCCTTTACATTTATCTTCATTTTCCCCAAAAAAATATATTTTATCATTTTCTATAATATTATTTTTAACAAATAGCTTGGTACATATTCTTAGAAAATCTTCTAATAAATTATAGTCGGAATTATTTCTTATAATAATATTAAAATTTCCTGTGTTTATTTCATCATCTCTTTTTAATTTTGAAAATATTATAATATTCCTTAATACCTCTTTATTTTGAACAACTCCAAATAAATTATCTAATCCGTTTATTATTGCTTCATCTTTTGCATCTAAAATATATTCATTAACCATAAAAATTCCTCCTTATTACATCTTTTTTATTATAATTTGTAATAAGGAGTTTTTCAATTTCACTGGTCATATAATGTAGTTGTTTTTATTTAATATATTATAAAACTCTTTTAATATCTTTTTTATCTCTTAAAACGTATTAATATCAATCTTAACATTATCCTTATAATGTAGAAATCTTATTTATTATTTGTTCTAATTGCTCTATATAATCACAATTTATATTAAACTTTATAAATATGTTTCCATCTTCATCTATTTTATTATCAATAAAAACTTTTTTAATTTCTTCCTTTTTCACATTGGAAGAAACTTGAAAACTACTTTCTATAATTTTAATAACTATATTATTATTTAATATAATCTTTCCATTATCATCTTTTGTACTATAACATTCTTTTTGTTTTTCTAAATTATATTTTGCCAATAGTGGTTTATAATATGGATTAATATGTCTACTATTTATTGCCTTTTTTGAAAATGACGAAATATTTGCATCATCACTATTTAATGCAAAAGTATATATTATTTCACTATTTTTATTAAATATTCTTTCATAGCTCAATTCCCAAATTTCTGCATATTTTACCACATTATATCTCCAACTATTTTTTTCCATTTCTTTCATATTTTCTTTAATAGTATTAATGAACAATTTTTCTATATCTATATCAATATTACTTTGTACTTTTTCAAAGATCTTTTCCAAAATAATTTGTATTTTACTTTGTATTTCATTATTATTAGAATATGTTAATACATCATATATCGAGTTACTACTTCCATAGAAATATCTATTTCCCTTTCCAATATATATTCCATAGTTATCAAATGATAGCATCGTTCTCAAAATTAATGGATAATGAGATTTATCATTAAAAAATTTTATCAGTTTAATCACTTTATTTTCATATTTTTCTATTAAATTTATTAAATTTACCAAATTTCCCTTTGTTGAATTGGTATCTTCACATTCAAAAATCACTTTTTTTAATTCTGGTTTTCTTTTTATAATTTCTGCTTTTTTTATTTCTGGAAAAATATACTCTCCTCTTGAAATGAAACTTTCATTCAATAAATATAAATATGGATCTTCCTCATCTATTATTTTTTCGAAAATATTAAATAAATCTCTTAACATATAATAACGAATATTTGGAGTATAACTTTCTTGAGATCTGTAAAAAGATCTTATATTTAAAGATATATTTCTTATAATTCTTATATCATCATAATTATTATCATTTTTATTTTTACTTTTCTTTAATAGGAAAGAAAATAACAATATTCTATTTAACCATTCAAAATTTTCATAATAAATACAATTTTCAAATAAATTTATTTTTTCATTTGAGTCAAATAACATTACCTTTCCTTCTGAATATTTACTACTAAATGCCTTATTAATATCTTCAGTTAGCTCTTCTTTGTTTTTCCATATATTTAATATACTAATTAATAATTTAATATTATTTTTATCTTTATAAGTTTCTTCTACCAATTTTAAATCTAAATTTAAATCTTTTTTTGAATAATCAAAAGGAGAATCTTTTTCATTGTCATATTGAGTTTTAGTACTTATCTTTGTAGCATAAATCATCTCAGTAATATAATAAATATATCTCATAAAAATTTCATCAAATGTTTCTTCATTCTCTTTTTTATAGCTAAAGAAAAAATCAGCCCAACTTGATTCGATTTTTTCTGAAAATTCTTCTAATAATTCTTTTTCGTTTTGTTCTTTCATTATTTCTAAAATCTTAGACTTAAATATTTCAAAATTTGTTAATTTTTTTCCTCTAGAATTCATTTTTATATATAATTCATCTGTTAAATTAAATTTTTCAAGTGGTATAAACATAAATGTGATAAGACTATTATTTTCGTCAATCAACTTATCGAAAGCTTCATATTCATAAAAATTCTCATGGATACAATCAAGCATATTAAGCATATTTTTTACTGTAGGATCATTATTCCATTCAGAATAATACCATGTTTTCTGTCTTATTAAATCACTTATTTTTTTATTTTTCTCAATTTTTATTTCTTTATCCACTAAACTTTTGCAAAATTCTCTTGAGCTGACTCTATTTTGATAAGAAAAATTATGCATAATATTTTTTACTTCATCAGTCATTTTGCATTCCTTTTTTGCAAAATACCAATGTAATAAAAATAATGTTGTAATTCTTTGCTGCCCATCTAATAATGATAGTTCTTCTTCATTATCTTCATTTATTTTCGTACTTCCATATATAAAATCAAAGTCTAATAATTTTTCTCCTTGTATTGCTAATTTTATGTTATTTATTAACTTTTCTCTTATTTCATTTATTCTTTTATCTTCTTTTCCCTGAACATAATCCCTTTGAATCATAGGAATTGTGATATTATATTTATTTATTAATTTCCAAAAACTATATGTTTCTTCATCTAATACAGTATTATTCATTATTTTCACTTTCACTCTCACTTTCAACAAATTTTTGTAACTCTTCTTTTAATGCATTTTTATAATCTTCTCTATCTTCTTTTGTCCAAAAATAAATATGATTTGGATTCTTACTATAAAACTTCAAAAATACATTTTTTGTACATATAGGAATATAAACACCTGTTTTTTCGGCATTAATTAATTCTCTTCTTTTTGTATCAAAAAAATTATTTCCTATTTTACTATTTGTATCTTTATCTAATAAAGTTAAATTTGCAATTGAATTCATAAATTCTTCCCCATATTCATTTTTTGATAAATCTTTAATTGCTTCGAATTCTTCTAAAATAACTGCATCTTTTTTATTTTCTATATTTTGCCTTAGTTCTTCCATTTTTCTTAAAATGTTATTATATAATTCAAATTTTTCTTTATCATTTCTATTCTTAAATAATTCAATAAAATCTTTTATAGTTATTATTTCATCATCACACAAAGATTTCCATTTTTCTTTATCATTTCCCATACTTTTAATATTTCTAGGATGAATATGTTCAAGTGACCACTCATCTTTCTTGTATTTTTCAAATGGAAATTTTTCTTGCATTTTATTTAATGTTAAAATATTAAATAAAATAAGTAGTTTTTTTAATTGCTCTCCATTTTCTTCATAATCTAAATCATCTAAATTTTCTACATCATTTATAACATCTTTTATTATTAAATTTTTAACGTATGCTTTAAAGTTTGTTTTTTCTGTACATTTTTCATATTCTTTAATGAGACTATACGTATTACCTTCTTTATTATTATAAAAGTTTAAGAAACCAATATAGTTATATATTTCAGGATCTTTATACCAATCTTTAAAAATATAGTAATATTTTTTTACATTATTATCCCAAAAATCCTTTTCTTCTGTATACCAATTATCTTTATTTACTATTTGTTCTTGCATTAATTGACTTATTTTTTCAAAAGTAGAGTGCTCTTCATTTTCAGTTATATTTTTAGATTTATTACTCTTACTTTTTGTTTTTTCTTCCGCTTCTTTTGCTACATAGTCAAATATATATTCTATTCTATTTGATTTTTCTTTTTTATAATTTACTAAAAATCTCCAAAAAGAATCATTCTGCAAATCTTTTTCTATTCTATCCCATTCGTTTCCTATTTCTATTTGTTTTAGATACTTTTCTTCTTTTCTTTCTGATTTTACATCATAAAGTAATTTTGCTTTTATAAGCTCTGCATCATTTAATGGAATTTTACCAACATTTATTCTTGTGAAAATCTCTTCTGATGAAATATTTTTATCCTTTACTTCATACCAAATAAATCTTACATTCTTATCATTTTCCAAAAGTAATGATATAAACCTTCCCTTTAAATTTCCCGTCTGTTCATTTTCACTTACTACATGAAACCATTTTTTAATTGTTGTATACGCATTTTTCATAAAATAAAAATCCAGATTGTTTATATTTTCTTCACTTTCAATATTTTCTAAAAATTCTTTACTATTAGGTCTTTTGTACTCTATCCCATATAAATATTCTTCTTGTTTTAAAAATTTAAGTAATATATATATAGTTGTAAGTCTTTGTTGTCCATCTATTAATTCATATTTGTTTTCATCAACTTTTCTAACTATAATTGGTTGTAAGCAATATAAATTATTTCCTGTTTTTTGGAATTCTAACAAATCTTCTAATAGTTCTGTAACCTGTTTAGAGTCCCACCTGTATCCTCTTTGATAACTCTCTATAACAAATTTATAATTTCGTAATTCATATATTGATTTTAGTCCCGCTTCTTTATTCACTTTTGACCTCCATATACTCAATAATATTTGATACATTAATACATATATCTATTTCTTTACATGCAATCATTATATCATTTTATTGTCTAATTTCAATATTTATATATTTTTCTTGTGTTCTACATTTCTATATGCTACACTAATAACATAATTTAATTGGCAAGCAGTATTCATCTTCATAAGTTACACAAAAATTAGCATTCTTTAACTGCACTTAGACAATATAAACACTTGCTTACCAAAATAAAGGAGAGTGTATAAAATGTTTAAATCTGATTCTATCAGACCTATATCTTTAGGTATTGCAAAAAAAGACAACAAAATTTTAGTAGGCATTGGATATGACAAAGTAAAGAAGCAAACCTTTTACCGTGCTTTAGGAGGAGGTATCGAATTTGGCGAAACAAGTAAAGATGCTGTAAAAAGAGAATTTCAGGAAGAAATTCATGCTGATATTAAAGTAGGAGAACTTCTTGGAGTAACAGAGAATATTTTTACCTATCAAGGGAAAACAGGACATGAAATCGTATTTCTTTATTCTATAGAAATTCCAGAGGATACTTACAAAGATGAATATGAAATTGATGATGAAGCTGATGAGTATAATGCTGTATGGGTAGATATTGATGATTTTAAATCTGGTAAAAAAATTATTTATCCAGATGGATTTTTAAAATATATCTAGAGGTAAATTATGAATATTGATAATAAAATAGATAAAAATATAATTGAATTTGTTTTAAAACTATTAAATATACCTTATGAAAGCCACAAGTATTTTACAGATGGTGTTTCAAGCCATGTGATTTTGCTAAATAACAAATACTTAATAAAAAGAAGTACTCCATATGCCATAAAAGCTGAAATCAAATTTTTAAGTTTAAATCCTAGTCCTAAAATGCAAAAAATTATTTATTTTGACCCTTCATATAGATTTGCTGTTTATGAATTCATTCACGGAGATATTATGAAACAAGTTGATGATATTGATGATTTTCTCAGAAATATTATTTATATTACAAATAATTATAAAACTGTAGATTATTATGGATATGGCTACCTTTATGAAGAAGTTTCAACGTGGTCTGAGTTTTTACTTGATGAAATAGCTGATTCTACTAAAACCTTAGTAGCTTATATTCCAGATAATTCTATTGTGCTAGATCAAGTAAAAATATTAGAAGATTATAAATTTGATAAAAAATTAATTCATGGAGATTTTGGTACCCACAATTTTATAAAAGTTAATGGTAAATTTGCTGGCGTTATTGATCCAATGCCTGTGCTTGGAGATAGTTTATACGACACTTTATTTGCCATCGTTAGTAATGCAAGTGTCGTAAAAAATATTTCTCTTGATAAAATATATAGCTTACTTTCTGAGCCTCATCAAAAGATTAAAGCTATGTTAATTGTTGTTCTATATTGTAGAATTGCCAGATGTTTAAAATATCATAAGCACGACATAAACATATATATGGATTTTTGGAACCGTTTAACCTTATAAGTTCCAAGTATTAAGCCACCAACGAATGCAAGATGTCGTTGATGGCTTTTAACATAATTCTAAAATAGGTATTTAAGCTCCTTCATTAATTTTCAAAATCGGGATTTAAAGAACGTCCCTAAATCCCGAAGAACGTCCCAAAATCCCGAAGCATATTCCGATTATTCCAATTGTCCTTCTCTTTTCTCCTTTTTCTTCTTTGGAAATTTCTTATCAAATTGTTCTACCTCTTCTTGGTTTACTGTGTAAACATCTGGATCTGTATATATTCCATATATACCTTTCATTTTATGCTTATCCAAAACTTTTACCATAAAAAACGGATTTTCTTCATTTTCCATTCCTTCATAAAATATATTATATTTTGAGGCAGGCTTAAATCCAAATTTTTCATAGTATTCTGGTTTTCCTGTTATTACTACTGCAGGGTATCCTAATTCCTTTGCCTTTTTTAAAGTAATTTTTATTAGTTTCTTTCCATATCCTGCTCCTTGATATTCTGGAAGTATACTTATTGGACCAAATAGTAACACTTCATGTACACCATTTTCATTTTGTATTTTTCCTTTTGCATAAACTATACTTCCTATTAGCCTGTTGTTTTCTTCCATTACATAACTTAATTCTTTTACATAGCATTTATCTGTTCTAATTTTATGAAGAATATAATGTTCATAACAACCTGGTCTATATACATTCCAAAAAGCTTCTCGTGTTAAATTTTCATTCATAAAATAGTCTTTTTCTTCTTCTAAACGTATCTTCATATTAACTTCCTTTATTTATTATATTATATATAATCCCCAAAAGGATCCATCTCTCAAATATAGCAATAACTCAAAACAATCTCTTTTAATTTTTCTTCCATTCCATAAGTATTTCTACTTCATTATTTGCCTCATCAACATCTTCTTTTATCGGCTTAAATTGTTCTCTTTCATAAAAGTTTATAGCTTTAGTATTTTTCTTATAAACTTCTAAGGTTAGCTTATCATATTTGTTTTTACAATAAGATAGTAATTCTTTTCCAATTCCTTGATTTCTATATTTTTCTTCTACAAATATTCCCTCTATATGTCCCTTATTTATTCCGATAAAACCTTTTATTTCTTTATTTTCTTCATATACATATACTTCTGCCTCCTGTATTGCTTCTTTAACATATTTTTCATTACTAGTCCAATATTCTTGTGGAATATAATTATGTACCGAAATATTCGTATCCAACCATATTTGCATAATTTTTTCTAAATCGTTATTAGTACTTTTCCTAATCATATTTTACATTCCTTAAATATTATCTTCTATGTATTTTTTCGCACATTTTCTTATATCTTCCATTCTTGCTTTTGTTTCTTCATTTTTATATTCTATCTTATCAATTAAAATATCAATATAATTTTTGTCTTTAATATACTTTAATGAACTTTTAAAATATAAATCAAATATAAAAGCAAGTATACATACCCAATAATCTATTAAAGTTTTTCTATCTTCAAGTTTGATACATTTATGTGCTAAAAAGTCATTATATACTACATCAGACATCGCAGAATTAGAAAGCTCCCCTGCTACATCTTTAGTTTCTGGAAAACTATCTTCAAATTTATTTTCTTCTTTTACTCTAAAATTATCTAATTTATCTGCATCTCTTATAATTTTACAATGTAGTTCTTCTAATTCATTTAATCCATCTTCTATTTTGTATTTATTATGAGTATATATCGCTTTTTTTATTATCTCGTCATATTTATTTGTTTGAATGAATTTTCTTATTAAATTTTCTTCAAATAGAATTTTAACCCCATAATCTGCATGATCAAATCCTTTATCAGAAAAGTTTCTAAGTAATGTAACTTGTTTAAATCTTCCTATATCATGTAATAATGCTATTAATTTAGCTAAAGTTACATTTTCTTCATCTAACCCTTGTTCTTTTGCTATATATTCACTTAAATCTACAACATGATAAGTATGTGTTATTTTTAATAAAATGCTTCCATCTTCTCTGTCAAATTGCTTTACGTAGTCATTAAAAACTTGTTTTGCCATTGTAAAGTTTATTTCGCTACTGGTATTTGTTCTTATTATATAACGTTTTATCTTTTTGCCAGAATATTCTGATGTCAGTACTCCTGTAGGAATTGCTCCTGCACTTTCTAAAACTCTTTTTGATGCATCATTTTCTATATAATGACATGCAACAATTTCATTCATTCCTAATTCTCTGCATTTATTTACTAGCATATTTGCAACAGCTTTTGCATATCCTTTTCTTCTTTCTGATGGACGTATTCCGTATGCAATATTTCCTAATGTATCTTTTCCTAATTGTGTTAAATTGCTTCTTACTGCAGTTATTCCAATTAATTTGTCTTGATCATTTACAACTAAGTAATAGTTGCATTTTTCATACCAGTCTCTATCTTCGTGTATTCCAATAGCTGCATTTTTAGCTGTTAAAACTATATTTCTATATTCTATTTCATTATTACAAGGTATTTCTAAAATATCTGGTGTTAAAGATGTATTGCTCTCTTTCCATTCTTGTAACATCTCTATATATTGGTTGCAATATTTGTCATCTATTTCTTCAAATCTTAGCATATGTATTTCCCCCTATATTATTTGTTCTATATTTCCTCCATTTTTCCTTGTAATTTTATATTATATTCTTCTAATAATTTTAGAACATCTGCACTATTATTCGGAAGGACTCTTCTTCCATTTATACCTAATGCATTTGCTGTATCAAAACTTCTTCCTGTATCGTCATCATCTATAAATAAACATTCTTCCGGAACTAGCTTATATCTATCTAATAATCTTTTAAATATTTCTTCATCTGGTTTCTTAATATGTTCATATGCTGAAATTACTATTCCATCACATAACTTGAAAAATTCGTTATCTTTAAAATATTCATACGTAAATGTCGACATATTTGACAACACATAAATTTTATATCCAATATCTTTTAATTGTTTTGCAATTTCTATTGTACCTTCATTCAACTTTAAATATTTTGCTCTGTTATCCATAACTACTTTTATTAAAGTTTTATATTCGTCTGGTACCCTTCCTTGTATTCTTGATATAGCTTCTTCTTTACTTATATTTCCTAAATCTAATAGTTTCCATTCTTCTGATTTAAATATATATGTTATTAGATTTTTAGCGATTTCTTCACTATCTGTAAAATTATACATCGTTTCTATTGTTGAGCATTGTAATATTACGTTTCCTAAGTCAAATATTATATTTTTAATCATGCATTAATCCTTTCTCATTAAATCTTTTTTATTTTATAATCAAGTACTTTAGCATTTTCATCTAAAATAAATTTTCCTTCAAACATGCCTTCTTCAAATATATATTTAGTAAATTTACTGTTCATATCAAATTGTTTTATATTGTCTAACTCTCTAATATCTATCCATTCTAATCTTCCTTCTTCAGATTCTTGTAGATTTCCATCAACATTTTCGGCAGTATATATAAATATTATACCCTCTGTGCTATCTTTCCAAAATGAGATTCCCTTAAGTTTTGGATCTTTTAATTCTAGGCCTGTTTCTTCTTTAAATTCTCTTAATAAACATTCTGTAGGTGTTTCTCCTGCTTCTATTTTTCCACCTATTGGAGCATATACTTGTCCCCATTTTTTGTTAAATTTTATAAATAATATTTTGTTGTCTTTCTTTAAATAACATGCTGTACTTCCAAAAAAATTAGCTCTCATAATATACTCCTTTATTCGCCAGTATGTGTGAATAGTTTCATATTCACATATTAAACTTGCTACTCCTATTTTATAAAGAACTATATCATAAAAGCTTCTATTTTACTACTTTTTATCTAAATATTTATATCCAACTATTCAAAATTTTAAACTCTATAATAAATTTGCATTATTTTCTAAATACCAATTTGCGAATATTTTCATTGCATCTTTACTTTCATACTTTTTCCTTGTAGCTCGTTCCTCTTTAGTCATTTGTGCTAATGTCTTTTCATATCCACTAGGTATATAGATATACCATAAATCTGACCATTTTTCGTTTGTATCATTTCCTAATATTTCTTTTGCTAGTCTCCCTTTGTGTTCTCCCATAAATTGATGTACTTCTTTTCCATCATAGTATGATAAACATTCTGTGAACTTGCAGTTTCTGTTTTCTTTTCCTTCCATTAATTTTAAGATTCCTTCTAGTCCTAATGTTTCTAATGAAAAGTTGACAAATGCTCGTGGGAAACCATTTAACTCTTCTATCCAGAAGCCACAATCTAAAGAAATACATGGCTTTTTTACTAATTTATACGCCTCTTCTACTTTTGCTTTTGAAATAAATTTTATATCATCACTTCTTGGTTCATCTAACTCGTATTCAAATATTTTTACATTTACTCCTGCTAGTTGTTTTTGCGCAGATGCTATTTTTCCTTTATTATGTGTTACAAATACTATTTCCTCCATAACTTTCCATTCCTTTCTTTACAATAATTTTTACTTTACTATATTTATATAACCTCAAACTAAGCTACCTATATAGTAAATCTCCCTTTTATAATATATTTTTTAATTCTTCTAACTTATGTATTTCATATGTTGGCTTATAAACACTAGCATTCTCGTTTCGTATATTAAACCAACATGTATCCATTCCTACTTCGTTTCCACCTTTAATATCTTTTTCTAACTCATCACCTATATATAACATTTCTTTAGTATTATGATTGTTTATTTTATTAAATAATGCTTCATAAAAATATGCATGTGGCTTCATACTTCCGCATTCATCTGCTGCAAAGGTTTCATCTATATATTCATTTATTCCTAACCCTTTTAATTTTGCAGGTATTGCTGTACTCGGTCCATTACTTGCAATTATAAGCTTATACTTTTTGTCTTTTAAATATTTTATGATTTCCTTAGCTCCTTCTATTTCTTGTACTTTTCGTTTTAGTCCTTCTGTATATATATCATTCATTTTTACTGCTTCTTCATAAGAAATTCCTTTAAAATATCTTAGAAATCTCTGTGCTCTATTCCACTCTGCTTTTTCTTCTTTTGACATTCCTTCTCTAGGATCTTTTACTATTCCTGCAGCCCTTTCCTTCCAGTAATTCTTATCTATTGTTTGAAATTTTTTAAATTCGTCGTCTGTATATTTATCTTTTGTTAGTATTTTAAATGCTTCTTGCATATTTTTTGTATCATCATTTAAGGTATCATCTAGATCAAATATTATTGTTTTATACATAAAAATCCTCCTTTTGTGATTTTATTTTATCACAAAAAGAGGAAATATAATTGTCAGTTTAATTTTTTGACCAGATTTTTAAATTTACTTCTTCGTATTTTTTATCTAATATTTTATATGAAATTATGTCATTTAATTTGAATAGTCTAATTTCATTCCTTAATTCGCAAAATGCTGCAACATACCAATTATTTAAATATGTAAATAGTTCTGCTGGATGGATTATTCTTTTAGTTTTTCCTGAATTAACAGATTTAAACTCAATAAAAATCTTATTTCTATTATTGATTGCTAGTCTAAAGTCTTTATAAATTTCTGTAAATTCTGGCATTAACTGTTTGCTTTTAGTATTATCTTTTCTATGTTCATTTGTAATATATGCTTTAATAATCTTGTTTATTATTGCTTCATCTAGTTCATTCTTTTTCATATTTTTTAGTTGATATATTTCTTCTCCTGTTAGTCCAATGTCAATAGTACTTTTCATGTTATCTAAAATATACCCACCATTTATTCCTTGCTTGCCTTGAATATATATTCCTGCTTGTTCTAATTCTTGCTTATATATTCTTATCATTCTTGTAGATACTTCTAATTCATCTGCTAAGTCTTGTATTGTATGTATTTTACCATCTTCCAGAATTTTTACCATATTTAACATATTTGCAACTTTGCTCATTAATTACTCCTTAATTTTAGTCTTTAAACATATTTTTCCTATTATATTTTTTACAATTTAATTCTTCTTTTAAATATATACATTCTTCTAAGTCTATTCCATAAATATTTGCTAAGCATGTTATATAATATAACACATCTTGTAATTCTTCTTCTATTGTTCCTTTAATTTCTTTATCTTTCATTCGTACATCTTCATTTACAACCTTTGCAAGCTCGCCAACTTCTTCCATAAGTTTTAACATGTATTTTTCTTTTGAATTATTTTTATGGTCTATCTTAGATATACTTTCTTGTAATTTTTTTATCGTTAAATCTGGTATTTTTACTGTTCTCTTTTCTTTTGTTTCTTCTTTCTTATTTTCAATAGGCTGTGTATTTGTAACTGGAAGTTTCGCTTTTTCTGTTTTTACTGGCTCATTCTTTTTTACTCCATATGCAATAGCTAGTTCTTCTTCAGCAAGAATTGTTTTAAATTTTTGTTTATATTCATCAATTTTCTCTTCTAACAATTCTTGATTTGCTATGTATTCTATACTATCTTCTGAAAGTTCCATAAATTCTTGGGCTGTATAAAATATTTCTATTAATGCAATTACATTTTGTGCAAATTTTTTCTTTTTATAATTTATTAATTTTTTATCAAATAATATAATTTTATTTTTTACATCCAAATAATCTTCCAAAGAATAATTTTCTAAATTGTATTTTGCCCATACTTTTAGGTTTAAAGTTCCATTTTTATTTTCTTCAAATATTGGGAATAACACAACATCCTTGTCATTTTCTTTTGTACATTTCGGAAAGAATATATGATACTTTCCTTTGTTTTCATTTGCCCAATTTTGTAATATTCCATCCATTAAAGCTATTCCATTTTCTAATTCTTCTTCCATACTTTTTCCCCCTTGTATATTATCTTTCGTCTATTTCTGATTTAATAAATCCAGATATATCTGGTCCTATATTTCCCTGATAATCATCTTTTTTCATATCATTAAAAAAATTAAATGTTCCATATTCTCTTATTTTTTTAATAGTGTCTGGCGTTAATAGATTTTTGTCTTGTAAAATTCCGCTATTTATTATAATTTGTAGTTCTTCTTTTGTTGTAGCTTCATCAGGATCTGGTGAATGTATAATATTCATATCATTTATTCTAATATTACCTATCCCGTTTAGAATTCTTGGTTCCTTTAGTTTTCCTCTTTTGTCTACATATCTTACATAATTAACTTGCTCATCTTCTAGATTTGTAATTATGCCAACATTGTTATTAACATATTTTTGTCTTATTAATGTTTTCTCTGTAAAAATATCATTAGATAATTCTTCATATGTTTTTTCTCTATCACCTACTAATACTAATAATGCTTTATTACCAAAAATTTCTCTAATTCCATATAAATATGAAGCATATGATTTTGCAAAGCCGCTCCCCTTTATTTTCATAATGTTTATGATATAGTTTTTTAATTAGACTTTCAAAATCATCTACTGCATAATATTTTATTTCTTGAAATTTTCCCTCTAAATCATTTAATATTTCATCTAAATATCGTATTCCATCTGGTTTTACTATAAAATAACTATAACTTCTTTTCATTTTTTATTTCCTCATATCTTTCTACTAGTAAGTCTTTAATAGCTTCTGGTACTAAATTCACATTTTTTAGATCTTCATATTTTACAACTACTGGCTCGAAGGTACCTTTATATTCATTTTTATTAGTCATTTCTGGACCGTTTCCAGTTCCTATTATTCCATCTTTATGTATACATATGTAAAATATTTGAATGCTATCATTATAAGCTTGGTCATCATATTCTATTAATTTTTCTTTTACATCTACTGTAATGCCTAGCTCTTCTTCTATTTCTCTATTTAATGTTTCTAAATTGCTTTCCCCTTCTTCTTTCTTTCCGCCAGGTACAACAAAATAATCTCTTAATGTACCATCTTCTCTTGGTTTTATTCTATGTATTAAGATGATTCCATCATCTTTTTCTACTATTCCTCTAACACTTATATGCATATTATACTCCTTTATTTATTAAATTCCTTGCCATTTGTACTCCAGAAGCTGATGCCATCATTAATCCTCTTGTCATTCCTCCACCATCTCCTATAGAATACAAGCCTTTTACACTTGTTTCAAAATTATGATCTATTACTACTTTATTACTATAGAATTTTATTTCCGGTGCATATAATAGATTTTCTGGATTTGCAAATCCTTCTACTATTTTGTCCATACTTCTTATAAATTGAAGAATGTCTGTCATAGTTCTATATCCAAGTGCAAATGTTATATCTCCTGCAACTGCTGATTTTAATGTTGGCTTAATTTTATTATTTTGTAATTCTTCATCCCAAGTCCTTTTTCCTCTATAAATATCTCCTAATCTTTGGACTACAATGTTTCCGTTTCCTAACTCATTTATATTTTTAGCTATATTTCTTCCATATTCTATTGGTTTATCAAATGGATAATTAAAATGATGTGATACTAGTATTGCTAAATTTGTATGTGTGCTTTTTTTGTCTTTATATGAATGTCCATTAACTAAGTTTATTCCTTCATCATATACTTCTGATGAAACAAATCCACTTGGATTTTGACAAAATGTTCTTACTTTATCTTTAAAAGGTCCTGGATAACCGATAAATTTACCTTCGTACATATATGTATTTATATCTTTCATTACTTCGTCTGAAAGCTCATATCTTACACCTATATCTACTACTCCAGCTTCTGTTTTGATGTTATGGGCATTACACATGTCTACTAGCCAGTTTGCTCCTTTTCTTCCTACTGCTATTATTATGTTTTTTCCATATACCTTTTCTTCGGAATTTTCTTTTATATTATGTACAATAATTCCTTTAGCTTCGTTATTTTCTATTATTAAATCTTTTACTTCTGTTTCGAACATTAAATCTATATTATGTTCTTCTAAATATTTTTCTAATTTTTTGTATAGTTCATGTGCTTTTTCTGTTCCTAGATGTCTTATTGGAATATCTATTAATGTTATTTCTTCTTTTTTGGCTTTTTTCTTTATCTCGTTTATTTCGTTTTTATACTTCGTTCCTTCTAGTTTTGGATCTGCTCCAAAATCTAAGTATATTTGATCTGTATAGTCTATTAATTTCTTTGTTTCTTCTACTCCAACATACTTATGCAGTTCTCCTCCAACATAAAAATCATCGTCTTCTATATTATATAAAGATAATTTTCCATCTGAAAAAGCTCCTGCTCCAGAAAATCCGCTTGTAATATTACAAAATGGTTTGCATTTTACACATTTTCCTATTGTTTCTATAGGGCAATTTCTATCTTCTACTCGTTTTCCTTGTTCTACTAACAATATTTTTTTATTTTGATTTTTTTGAATCATCTCATATGCAAAAAATATTGCTCCTGGTCCCATTCCTATAACAATTGTATCATAACTAGGTGTCATTCATATCACATCCTTTTCCGTTTTTCTTCGGTTTTATTCTATACCAAAATTTTGTATATGACAATAGGGATTGGTGGATTAAGAGACTTTCCTTAATTAAGGATTTTGTACTGTTCCTTTTTTCCCTCTTTATAATAAATTAATCTTTTTTTAATCTTAATTTTACACATACTATCTATCAAGATTAGTATGCATATTTTTATAAACAGACAAATCCCAGTAAAAAGATACTATCCTTTTACTGGGATTTAAGTTCAGTTATTATTTACTTATTGCCACGCCAATTTTAAAATTTGGCGCTTAAAAAACTCCTGTGTCCTTCCATCTATAAAGGAGATTTTAACTGCGGTATCATCATTGGCAACTATTTCACCGGTTAGTTCTGCGATTATTTCATGTGCCCATTTTTCTGTAGTTCCAAAATATTCTTGTACATTTTCAAGAAGTTCGTTGCTTTCTTTTACGCAAAGAAGCTTATGTCCCATTTCATGTCCAAAAATCTGAGCTCCAGAACCTACGATACTTATGTCCAGCATACTATCATTATCCATAGAAATCTTTCCACTGAATACTGAATACATTCCAACTCGCTCTATCATAGGAAAGATATCAATCTCCTGCCCTATAATATAACGTAATGGCATCTCACTTCTTTCGTAGACATCTATTATTCGTTTGACAGCTCTAAAATACTGTGGAAACCACATTTCTTCTGCAAACTTCATAATATTTTCGTCTCTTTCCATCGGTGAATTTCCCATTGCTGGAGCTTCCAATTTGTCAATACTACCTGGAACTGGTAGATAGACTTTTACATGAATCTTGTTCCGCAACCAAGATTCTGAGCAAATTAACCTTTTTGACATATTCATGCCTCCTATTTTATTAGTGCACAGTTGTTAGTAAACATAATAATTATACCACTGCTTTGCTATTTTTTCAATCTAAATTACCAAACTAGTGCTTCTACTTGGCTATAATTTTCTACATATAATAAAAACACCTCTAAGAATAGCTTATACTAATTCTTAGAAGTGCGATATTTTTATCAAAATAGTAAACCAGATCCCTATTTTCCAAATTCTTTTTCTATAAATGATGTATCATAATCATTAGCTTTAAATTTCTCATTGTCTAATATTTTTAATATGAAGTCTGTATTTGTTTCTATTCCTGAAATTACAAGTTCTGATAATGCACTTTTCATTTTAGCAATTGATTCTTTTCTGTCTTTTCCATGAACAATTACTTTTGCAATCATAGAATCATAATTTTGAGGAACTTTATATCCTGCATATACAGCAGTATCAACTCTTACACCATTTCCACCTGGAAGATGTAATTCTTCTATTAAGCCTGGGCATGGCATAAAGTTTTTAGCAGGATTTTCTGCATTTATTCTAGCTTCTAAACTATGTCCTATAAATGTAATATCTTTTTGTTTATATGTCATTTTTTCACCTGAAGCTATACGAATTTGCTCTTTTATTAAGTCTAATCCTGTTACCATCTCTGTTACTGGATGTTCTACTTGGATTCTTGTATTCATTTCCATAAAATAGAAATCTTTATTTTTATCTACTAAAAATTCTATTGTTCCAACATTTGTGTATCCAACTTCTTTAACAGCTTTAACAGCTACAGCACCCATTTTTTCTCTTAATTTGCTATCTATTATTCCTGATGGTGTTTCTTCTAGCATTTTTTGGTTTCTTCGTTGTACAGTACAATCTCTTTCTCCTAAATGTACTGCATTACCATGTTCATCAGCCATTACTTGAATTTCTATATGTCTTGGATTTTCTATAAATTTCTCTATGTAAATGCTATCATCATTAAAAGATATAGCTGCTTCTTGCTTTACGACTTCATATGCTTTTTTTAGTTCATCCTCGTTGTATGCAACTCGTATGCCTTTTCCGCCTCCACCAGCAGACGCTTTAAGCATTACTGGATATCCTATTTGGTTTGATATATTTATTGCTTCTTGCATAGTATATATTAGTCCATCTGAACCAGGAACAACTGGAACTCCAGCATTTTTCATAGTTTCTTTCGCTTTTGATTTATTTCCCATAAGTTCGATTATTTCTGGTTTTGGTCCGATAAATTTTAAACCTATTTCGTCACACATTTTTGCAAAGCTACTATTTTCTGATAAAAATCCGAAACCTGGATGAATACTATCTGCACCAGTTAAGCAAGCTGCTTCTATTATTGCTTTTACATTTAAATAACTTTTTACAGAAGGCGCAGGTCCTATACATATTGCTTCATCTGCAAGTTTTGTATGTAATGCTGTTTTATCAGCTTCTGAATATACTGCAACTGTTTTTATTCCCATTTCTCTACATGCTCTTATAATTCTTACAGCTATTTCTCCTCTGTTTGCAATTAATATCTTTTTTAACATATCAATTTCAAATCCTTTCTTGCTTCATTCTTAAGCGCAATTATACTATTGCAAATGTAAGTTCACCTTTTACAGCAACTTCTCCATTTACTGTTGCTATTGCTTCTCCAACCCCTATTGGACCTTTTCTTTTTATAATTTTAACTTCTAGTTTTAATACATCTCCTGGTATTACTTGTCTTTTAAATCTTAATTTATCTACACCACCAAAAAGCGCATTTTTACCTTTGTTTTCTGGCATAGAAAGAATTGCAACCGCACCTGTTTGTGCTAAAGCTTCTATTGTAAGAACTCCAGGCATTATTGGGTTACCAGGGAAATGTCCTTGGAAGTGTGGTTCATTTATACATACATTTTTATATGCCACACAACTTTCTCCTGGCACAAACTCTTCTACTCTGTCTATCATTAAAAATGGTGGTCTTTGTGGAATTATTTCCATTATTTCATTAATATTTAGCATAATTTTTTCTCCTTTTTTTAATTTTTGAACTTTAGAGACGGTTCTTAAAGTTCATCAAAAGTCCTATTTTATTTTGAATAATGTTGTTCCATATTCTACCATATCTTCATTTTTTACGCAGATTTCTACTATTTCTCCGTCAAATTCTGATTCTATTTCGTTCATTAATTTCATAGCTTCTACTACACAAAGAACATCACCTTTTTTTACTTTGTCACCAACTTTTACATATGGCTCATCTTTTGGTGATGGAGCGCTATAAAAAGTTCCAACCATTGGTGATTTTACTTCTTTGTAATTTTCTGTAGTTACTACTGCTTTTGGTTCTTCTTTTGCTTCTGCTGGTAAAGTAATTTCTTTTACAGCTGGTACTGGTCTTGGTTCTATAGCTTCTATAATTTTAGCTTCGTTTTTCTTCATTTTAATTTTTGTTCCATCTGGGAATTCGATATCTAAACTATCAACTTTAGAATTTCCCATATCATCTAATAATCTTTTAATATCTGAATATTCCATTTTTATTCCCCCTAGTCTTCATATTTCTTAAATATTATTGATCCATTATGTCCACCAAATCCTAATGAATTTGACATTGCATATTTTACTTCAACATTTCTTCCTTCGTTTGGAACTATATCTAAATCACATTCAGGGTCTTCTACTTTATAGTTTATTGTTGCTGGCACATATCCTTCTTCTATTGCTTTAACACAAACAATAGCTTCAACTCCTCCAGCTGCTCCTAATAAATGTCCTGTGTTACTCTTTGTAGAACTTACTAAAACCTTTTTGCTTGCTTCTTCTCCTAATGCTTTTTTTATCGCCATAGTCTCGCCAGCATCGTTTAAATGTGTTGATGTACCATGTGCATTTATATATGTAACATCTTCTGGTTTTATTTTAGCATCTTCCATTGCTGATACCATTGCTCTTGCTGCGCCTTCACCATCTGGTGATGGTGATGTAATATGATATGCATCTGATGATGCTCCATATCCTACTATTTCTGCGTATATATGTGCTCCTCTTTTTTTAGCATGTTCTAACTCTTCTAGAACTATAACTGCAGCACCTTCACCCATAACAAATCCACTTCTTTCTAGGTCAAAAGGTATACTTGCTCTGTTTTTATCTGTAGCTTGTGTTAATGCTTTTATATTTTGGAAACCTGCTATACCTGTTTTTGTAATTGGAGCTTCTGTTCCTCCTGCAAGTACTGCATCTTGGTAACCATGTTTAATCATTCTATAACTTTCTCCAATTGAATGTGTTCCAGTTGCACATGCTGTTACCATTGCAACAGATTCTCCTTTAAGACCTAAGTCTATTGTTACATTTCCTGCTGCCATGTTTGGTATTCCCATTGGAATAAACATTGGAGATACTCTATCTGGTCCTTTTATTGCACATGCCCCAATATCTTTTTCCATAGTATTTAATCCACCAATTCCAGATCCTATAACAGTTCCTACTCTTGTCATATCAGTATTTTCTTCTGTAATTCCACTATCTTTTAGAGCCTCTCTTGATGCTACTACAGCATATTGTGAATACAAATCCATTCTTCTTGCTGTTCTTCTGTCAAAATAATCTTCTGGGTTAAAATCTTTTACTTCTGCTGCTAATTTTACTTTTAAATCACTAGTATCAACTTTTGTTATCTCGTCAATACCACATTTTCCTGCTTTAATTCCTGCCCAAAAATCTGTTGCAGTATTTCCTATTGGTGTAACTGCTCCTATACCTGTAACAACAACTCTTCTTTCCATTCTAAATCATACCCCCATCTATATTTAATGTTTGACCTGTTATATATGTATTTTCTTCTCCCCCTAAAAAGTATACTGCGTTTGCTATCTCTTCTGCAGTTCCCATTCTCTTTAAAGGAATTTGTGCATTAATACTTTCTTTTACCTTATCATTTAATACTGCTGTCATATCTGTAGCTATAAATCCAGGAGCTACACAATTTGCTAATATATTTCTTGATGCAAGTTCTTTTGCAACACTTTTTGTAAATCCTATAATTCCAGCTTTTGATGCAGCATAATTTGATTGTCCTGCATTTCCCATAACTCCAACTACAGATGAAATACTTACTATTCTTCCTTCTCTTCTTTTCATCATATATGGTGTTACTAATTTTGTTAAATTAAATGTTCCTTTTAAGTTTATAGAGATTACTTTATCAAAATCTTCTTCTTTCATTCTCATTAATAAATTGTCTCTTGTAACTCCTGCATTGTTTACTAATACATCTATTCTTCCAAATTTTTCTATTGCTGATGTTACCATTTTTTCACATTCTGCATAATTGCTTACATCTGCTTTTTCCATTAATACTTCTGAACCATATTGTTTAAACTCTTCTTTTATTGCTTCTAAATCTGTATTATCTGAAACATAATTTATTACTAAATCATATCCATTTTTAGCAAATTTTTCTGCAATTGCTTTTCCTATTCCTCTTGATCCACCTGTAATTAAAGCTACTTTCTTTTCCATTTTTACTCTCCTTTACTTATATTTATTTTAAACTATCTAAAAAAGCTTCTAGTGTTTCTACACTGTTAATGTTAACTACATTTGCTTCTTTGTTTTCTTTTCTAACAAAACCTGTTAATGTTTTTCCTGGTCCTATTTCTACGTATGTATCTATTCCATTATCTTGCATTGTTTTTATTGCTTTATCAAATCTTACAGAACTTACAATATGTCTTGATAATACATCAACCATATCATCATTTTCGTTATAAAATGTTCCATCTAGATTTTTTATTACTTTTGCTTTTGGAGCTTCTGTATTAAATTTTATTTCTTTTAATTTTTCTGTATATAGTTCTTTTGCTTCATTTAATTTTGTTGTATGGAAAGGTCCTCCTGTTGCTAATTTTAAAGCTCTTTTTGCTCCTTTTTCTTTTAAAGCTTCTATTGCTAAATTAATAGCTTCTTCTTCTCCTGAAATTACTGTTTGACCAGAATAATTATAATTTGCAGGTGAAATAAACATTCCTTTTGCTGCAATTTCTGTGCATACTTCCTCTATAATTTTACTATCTAAACCAATTATTGCAGCCATACTATAATTTCCTGGCTCTACTTTATTACCCATTAAATAACCACGATGCTTTAATAACGTGATTCCATCCTCAAAACTTAAGTATCCTCCACTTATTAATGCTGGATATTCTCCTAAGCTTAATCCTACTGTTATTTCTGGGTTTATTCCATTATTTTCTAATACTTTTAAAATACCTAAACTCATTGTTGCTATTGCAAGTTGTGTATTTTCTGTTTTACTTAATTCTTCCATTGTAGAATTAAATGTTAATTCTGCTATATCTTTTCCAGATATTTCTGAAGCTTTTTTATATACTTCCCTTATTTCTTCATACTTGTCGTATAAATCTTTTCCCATTCCTACAGTTTGGGCCCCTTGGCCTGGAAACATAAAAGCTATTTTCATTATTATCTTCCTTCCTTTGTTTTATAGTTCTAATAAGATACTTCCTGTGTTTAATCCACCACCATATCCTATTAAAATTACTTTATCATTTTCTTTTAATTTATTTTGTTTAAACATGTCATCTAGTGCTATTGGAATACTTGCACAAAATGTATTTCCGTATTCTTCTACATTTGAATACATCTTGCCACTTGGAAGTTTTAATTTAGTTGCCATTGATGACAAAATTCTGCTATTAGATTGATGTGGAATTACATAAGTTATTTCTTCCATGGCTATTTCATTTTTTTCTAAAAGCTTAGTTATATTTTTTACTGTATCTGTTACAGCATATTTATATACTTCTTTACCATCCATATATATTTTTTCATTATTTCTATATGTTAGTATTTCGCCTTTTTGTCCTTTACTATCTATATACGAATCATATAATTTTTCTTGGTCACATCTTTTTATAACAATTGCTCCTGCACCATCTGCAAGTAATATCTCTGTATTTATATCATTCTTATCTAGATGTGTTGATAGTTTTTCTACTCCCACAACCAATGCTGTACATGCTCTTCCACTATCTATATATAATTTTGCTATATCTAGAGCATTTATAAAACCTGCACAGCCTGCTAGAATATCCATACACATACAATTCTTTATATCGAAATATTTTTGTATCTCGTAAGATATACTTGGCATTTGGCATCTTCCTGATATAGATGCTACTATTATTAAATCTATATTTTCTTTTATATTTTGTAGAGCTTCTTTTGAAGCTTTAATTGCTAATTGTTCTATTTCTTCATTAGTATAATATCTTTGTTTTATTCCTGTTCTTTTTAAAATATAATTTTCTTCTACTTGATATTTTTTTTCTAATTCTTCATTTGTTATTTTTATTTCAGGAATATATTTTCCGCTTGAAATTATTTGTATATTGCTCATATTTGCTCCTATTCCTATATATTTCCCTATAATATTTTACTGTTTTTTAGCCTATTTTTAATTAGTCTGACTGGTCAGATTTTTTCATCGAGATGGAGAAACCAACAACGTTTCTTTCTTGTTAATTACTCCATCTCTATGATTAAAATCTGTTTGCTTTACAGTTAGCATTACTCTTCTAACTGCGGTTCTTTTTCTCTGCCCTTAGAATACCCTGCTGAGTTATACTGTGTTATCACAGTGTTTTCGATGTTCAAATACCGAGCATCGTAAAAGTGAAAAAATGGCCAGAAATAGTCTTTCTCTTCAGGCTCTCCTATAAAGCAAATCTCATTGTATCTTGCATAACTCCATACTTTGAGTTCTGCTCTAGGAATGCTAATAGCATTTCCGAAGTCCTGTGAGCATCTTATAAGCGTTCTGTCATGTACGCCTTTTCCCAGCAATTTGTCGTCTGGTATTACTTTTCGTTGGAGAACTATTCGTACATTTCCCTTCCGTTCTCCTACATACCTACCACAAATGCATCTTCCAGCTTTTGTAAATAGATATACAATAGCATCCTTTTTTAAGCCATCCATAAAGAACCTCCTTTTACTTACATATTTTTGTAAGTCCTCTCTGCCTTTTTGTTACCACGGTTATTATAGCATATTATTTTATTTTTGTATATTGGCTAATTAACCATAACATGTTATAATCTACGTTAACTAAACTTAAATAAGGAGTACTAATTATGATAAAAAATATTATATTTGATTTAATAGGAGTTTTAATAGATTTTACACCCATCTTGAAATTTTAAAAAACGATATTAGCAATATTTTAAACTAGCATATATTTAGTAAAAAATAATGACCACAGTGCATGTGCGTGCACTATGGTCATTATTTTACATGTCAAGCCCATCGTCGAGTTCTTCTTCTGGATCTTCCTCCAATTCAACTTTTGGCTCCAGATTTAATTCCTCGCTAATTGGATTGACCGGTCCCTCATCATATTGAGTAATTCCTGGTTCAAGCTGGCCGGCAGATAAATGCTCACTAAAACCTAACCAGAAAGACCACTCTTTCTCGGGTTCACCAACAAATTCCATCTCATCATATGAGACTTCCTCTATTTCTTCCACCTGATTCCTGTCAATGACGATTTTCTCGCCGATGTCTTTTGAACAACGGATATGAGAAATTCTCATCTCTGGAATCAGCTCCCGCTGTGCTACAAGTATTATGGAAGATGAATTCTCTTCTATAAGTCTTCCATATACAGTGTATCCGTTTTTAAGTGCCACTTTTATCATTATGGCAACTCCTTTCCCTACCTTATGATAGTTAAAACTCAACATTGTTTTGCGACTTGTATATTTCATCATACTTTACATAATCTTTCAAGAATTATCTTACATTTCGTAAAAATTATCTGACATAGTAAAAGAGCCACTCTCATGGCTCCTTTACTGTTACTTCTTGTGTCCCATCAATGATGTAAACTTCATCAAACCCAATAAAATATTTAGTTGGATTTTGAAGTTGAAGCTGCAAATATGTATGTGTGTTTAAGATCAGATAAGTTCTATTCTGTGAGTCACCTCGGCTAATTGACCGGATAATAGCCTGCAACTTATCACAATTCAGTATTACCAGTATTGCAGAAGAAAATTTATCTTTCAGTCTAGTTAACACCTCTACCCTATCTGTTGGGAATATTCCCAAATTATCCCATATGATAGTATTGCCTTTCGCTAAGATCTCTTCTGCATTTCGATATGCTTTTTCATAGGCATCTTTTCCAATAAAGTCAATATCCTCTGCAGATAAATACTGAGCATTTGGATATAGCTCTTTTGTCACGCTATTAAATATGTAATCGATATCAATATGAATTGCACTGGATTGCATACATATTTTCTGAGCTAGTGTACTCTTCCCAGATCCAGGCGTACCACACATCATAACCAAAGATTTTTTTGGTATCTTTATTTCACTCTTATAAAAATACCGGCTACGTTTATTTAGTAATTTAGCTGTAGCCTTTAGTAAATCTTCTTCCAATGTTTTAAACGTTTTATCTGATATATTCATCTTGTTGTCCTCCCATCTTTTAAACAAGTATTTGCTAAATTCAAAAAACTTCATCTTATATTTTATCAAATTATGTTACCTTAGTCAACTTTTCTTACTCCACCATAAAATTACAATTTCATTTTCTTATATAAAAGAAAAGTCCCCAGGACATGCTTTTATTGCTTGCATGTCCCAAGGGAACTCAAAAGGGTTTTAATCGACATCTAAAATTGCTTTGGTCCCAAGACTAACTACCTTAAGTCTCAGTTCCTTTGCAATTATTTCTACTTCTTTTGCAGAGATGTAGTTCGGAAAATACAGCTGTACTTCTCCTCTCTTATATCTTGCTTTGAAATTGTTGGAACCATATGCCTGCTTTGTTATTTTCTTGGCCCGTTCCAATGATGTTCTTTTGCCCCGTATGAAAATCTGTTTCATAGGCAAACCCTCCTTTAAAGTTATATTACTCTAGCATCACTATAATTATACTCTTTTTCATTACTTTATGTCAATCTGTCTGTGAATATTTGTCTTATTCTGGAATGTTTGATATAATACACACATTATGGAAAATCAAGAAAGATATAATCATTTAAATGAATATTATAAAAATAAATTTGGTGAGAGGACATTAAAAATCTGTATTGATGCAGGTTTTACATGTCCTAATCGTGATGGAACTTTAAGCACTTCTGGCTGTATTTTTTGTAGTGAAAAAGGTTCTGGTGAATTGATTAAATTTGCTAATCAACATATAGCAAATCAAGTAACTAATTTCTTAAATAGCTATCGTGGAAAACGAGCTAATAAATTTATCGCATATTTTCAAAATTTTACTAACACATATGATACACTAGAAAATCTAAAAGAAAAATATGATTCCGCTTTAAATGTTAGCAATAAAATTGTTGGGATTTCTATTGCGACAAGACCTGATTGTATTACAGAAGATATTGCAAAATTAATAGCATCATACTCTAATAAATATGACGTATCTGTTGAACTCGGACTACAAACTTCAAATAACAATATTGGTCAAATTATTAACCGTTGTTATTCTAGCTTGCAATTTACAACAGCTGTTAATATTTTAAGAAAATATAATATAGAGATTATCGCACATATGATGATTGGGCTTCCTAAAGAAAGTTTTGAAGATATAAAAGATACAGTTATATTTATAAATAGCCATGATATTCAAGGACTAAAAATACATTCAACATATATTGTAAAAAATACTGTACTTGCAAATATGTACTATAACAAAGAATATGAACCAATCACATTAGACTATTATCTAGATGGTCTTACATATGTTATAACACATGTAAGACCAGATTTAATTATACATAGAATTTCTGGTGATGCTCCAAAGGACTTACTCGTTGCACCAGAATGGAATTTGCATAAAAAATGGGTTTTAAATGGATTTGAAAAACGTTTAGTAGAACAAGATTTATGGCAAGGAAAATTTTATGAGGCATAACAGATTAAAGTTATGCCTCATTTTATGTTTTATTAAATTTTATATTTTTTCTGCAATATATAAAATATGATTACTACAACCCATTAAATCTTCTCTTTCACAAGTTGCTAGATGATAGTTTATCCATATTTTAAATTCTTCATCAGATAATTCATTTACATATATAGCACCAATACCTCCAGCAATTCCGTCTGTTGCAAGTTTTTTAAGTTTCTTAATATTTTTATAATTTGACATTGTTTTATTAAAATCTTTTATATATCTTACAGCAAAAATTTCTTCTGGAATATTTGGAACTTTAAAATTATCATCACACATTTCTTCTATTTCTTTTAAGTGACCTTTTTTTAAACCATAATTAAAAATTACAGCTTCATTAGTAATATATGCGAAAAATATTTTTCCACCTGGTTTTGTTACTCTTATTGCTTCACTTACAGCTTTATTTACATCTTCTTCAGTAAATAAATGGTATAAAGGTCCTAAAGATAATGTTATATCAAATGTATTATCTTCAAACAGACTTAAATCCATTGCATTTCCCTGTACTGCTTTTATGCACATCCCTTCTTCTATTTTACTTTTTAATTTATCTAAATTACTATCTATTAATTCTACTGCACTTACATCAAAGCCCTTTTTAGCATAATACAAGGTATATCTACCTGTGCCAGCTCCTATCTCTAATATTTTATCTCCTTCATTTAAATATTGTTCAATATATTTTGTTGTTGTTATAAATTCTATACTATGTGCCTTGTCTTTTTCTAGTCTTCCATCTTCGTCATATTCATTATAATAATTATTTAGAATACTTTGTACATTATCCATTTTTATTCTCCTTTTTATCCCAATTTCTAGTTACATTCTCTGCTTCTTTTTTATACACAGCATCAAATAAATTAATATTTAATTTATTACATATGCAAATAAGTACTATAAAAACATCTGCAACCTCATTTTCAATATTTGTATAATGATTTAATTTTTTATCATCTATTCCCATGTCTGTATAATCTTTTCTGATCGCCTTTGCGAGTTCACCAGTTTCTTCTAATAATAAAAGCATTTTTTTCTCTATTTCTTCATTTTCGAAACCTCTAATTCTAATTACACTTCTAATGTAGTCCTGTAACTCATTTAAAGTACTGGTCTTGCTTATATTTGCTAATAACCCTTCTTGCGTATTTATTTTGTTTTGTTCCTGTTCTTCATTTTTGTCTTCTAGGACTTCTGTTAGATATATTTTATTATAGAAACCACCTTTTTTTAGCTCTTTAGCTTTTCTTAATTCTTCAACTCTTTTTTCATCTATATTCCTATATTTAATAATAGCCTTTAATACTTCTTGTACATCTGCCATTTCTTTTTCACTATGGTCTGATATATATTCATTAACTTCTTCTAATAATTTTTTATCTAGTTCTTTACTATATTTTTCATCATCTAAAATCTCATATTTGCATTCTTTCCCTTGATTTTCTATTTCTTCTGGAATTTTATCTCTTACAAGCTTGTTATATTTATATATCATACTACCACCTCGTTTTTTGACATTTTATATTTTGCATTATAAGTTGTCAATATAAATATGAAATTTTGTTCGTTTTTTATTTTCTTAATCATAAAAAATTCCTCCATATTTCATATTATGAAGGAATGCTAAAACTATTCTTATATTCTTGTTTCTAATTCTTGTTCTATGTTTTCTACTATTTTACAAATGATATCTTCTCTACAATAAACTTGTTTTGTTTCTTTATAAAGTGATGTTGCAATATTAGAAATATCGCTTGAAAAATCACTTTCATTAACATTAAATCCTACTCCAATAAAAATTTCTTTAACTATTTCTTTTATTGTAACTACCTCTGTTAATATTCCACATATTTTTTTCTTGTTTAATAATAAATCATTAGGTAATTTAATTTCTAATTCTATTCCATATAACTCTTTAATCGATTGTCGTATATTTTCTGCAATCGCAACAGTAAAACCCTCTAGTTTGTTTATATTAATTTCTGGTTTTAATATTATAGTCATGGCTATATTATCTGTTTTTGTATGCCACACTCTACCGTGTGTTCCTCTTCCAGCTGTTTGCATATCAGCTATAATTACTGTTCCATTACTATATTTTTCTACATTTCTTTTTGCCTCTGTTTGTGTTGAATCAATTTCATTAAAATATATTACATTTTTCCCAATGTATTTCGTCTTAGCTTGTTTAATTTTTTCTATATTCACTAACTTACCTCTTTCGAAATTATAATATAATATCTCTTTTTAATAATCCTTTTTTTATAGTTCCAGTTCCAATAAATTTATTAGCTACATATATTTTGTAAAGTCCATCAATATTATTATCAGTTAATTGGACTCCATTTAAAAATAATTTAAGTTTCTTTTCATCCAAGTTTATACAAGGTATTCCTCTTAAAATTTCTTCTAGTGTAATTAAATAGTCATTAACATTCTTTAAATCTATATCATCTATATAAACTGCATCTTTAATATTAAATTTCCCTACTTGTAGCCTTTTTAAGTTTTTCATATATCCTAGTGTATTCAATTTTTCTGCAATATCTTCACATAAACTTCTAATATATGTACCTTTTGAACAACTCACAACAAAACTTATAATATTTTTATCATATTTATTTAAATCAATTTTATAAATCTCAATTTTCCTTGGTTCTATCTCAACCTTTTCTCCTGCGCGTGCATATTCATAAAGTTTTTTACCATTCTTTTTTATTGCAGAATACATTGGTGGAATTTGTTCTTGTTTTCCTACAAAGCTTTCTAAAACCTGTAATAAATTTTCTTTTATATATTTTTCATCTACATTTTTTTCTTCTATTACTTTTCCCTCTATATCTGCAGTATCAGTTTTCTTCCCAAGCTCTAATTCTACTTCATATATTTTATCATGATTAATTAAATATTTAGAAAACTTTGTTCCTTTACCAATTAATATTGGCAAAACTCCTGTAGCATTTGGGTCTAAAGTTCCCGTATGCCCAACTTTTGATATATTTAACTTTTTCTTTAATTTTGCAACTACATCATGTGATGTATATTCTTTTTCTTTGTTTATTACTATAATTCCATCCATATCTAACCTCTTCATTACTCATAAAAAATGAACTTTAAGACCACTCCCTAAAGTTCAAATAGGGATTTAAGGAACGTCCCTAAATCCCACCAAAAGGAACGTCCCTAAATCCCGATGTTCTAAAATCCTTATTTTAAATATTTTCTTATTATACTTACTAATGTACTTTTTATTTGTTCAGGTGTTCCACTCATTTTACAACCTGCAGCCTTTACATGACCTCCACCACCAAATACTAGTGCTACATCAGATACATTTACATAGTCATTAGAACGTAATGATATCTTATATGTTTTTTCCTCTTTTTGTCTTAGGAATACAGAAACTTCTACTCCTTCGATGTCTCTACCTTTTTCTACTATTCCTTCATGATCTCCTGGCTCTGCATTAACATCAGCTTCGTCTTGTTTTGTTATATATGTAAATGCAATTTTTCCATCTTCTAAAAATTCTAATCTATTAATTGCAATCTTTGCTAGTTCAAAGCTTGATCTTGTTCGTATTTGAAATGCCTTTTTATATACATCTGAAACATTTACTCCTGTTTGTAAAAGCCATGCAACAAATTGAAATGTCTCTGCTGATACACCTTGATATTTAAATCCACCTGTATCTGTTATAATACCAGTTAATAAGCATTCTCCAATTTCTTTTGTTATTTTTATATTTAATGCTTCTAATACTATTATTAGTATTTGTGCACAAGCAGGTGATGCAGGATTAACATAGTTATAATCTGCAAACATTCCATTTTTTGTATGGTGATCAATATTAATAGTTACATTTGCTTCGTCCAAATAATTTTTCCAGCCATTTAATCTGTCTATTGTTGCACAATCTAATGCAATAGCCAAATCATAATTATCTGTTTTTCCTTCTTTTTTTATTTCTGTTGCTCCAGCTAAAAATTCAAAATTTCTAGGACATTCTGGAATTATTATATCTACCTTTTTTCCTATTTGTTTTAACGCATTATACATAGCTAAACTACTACCTATTGCATCACCATCTGGTGTTTCGTGTGTTAAAACAACAATACTTTCTGCTTTTTTTATCTCTTCTACAATATTATCTAATGTTGTCATAAACTATTCTCCTTTATTTTCTGGCTTAATGTCTTTTATAACATTTTTTAAAATTGTATCAATTCTTGCACCATATTCTATTGAATCATCAAATATAAATATTATTTCTGGTGTTGTACGTAAGTTAATTCGTTTTGCAACTTCTGTTCTTACAAAACCTGCTGATTTCTTTAATGCTGCTAATACTTGTTTATTATCTTTTGCATTTAACATGCTTACATAAACTTTAGCATATTTTAAATCACCACTAACTTTTACCTTTGTTACACTTATTAAGCCAGTTATATTAGGATCTTTTAAGTCATATGTTATAATATGACTTATTTCCTTTTTCATTTCTTCATCAATTCTGTTTAATCTGTTTGAGTCTTTCTTAGGCATATATACCTCCTTTGGATATTATCTTTTTACCTCATCCATTACGAATGCTTCTATAATATCTCCTTCTTTTATATCATTGTAATTTTCTATTTGCATACCACATTCGAAGCCTTTATTAACTTCTTTTGCATCATCTTTAAATCTTTTTAATGAAGCTAGTTTACCTTCGTGAATTACAACTTCATCACGTATTACACGAACTCCTGCATTTCTTTCTATTTTTCCTGTTAATACAAAAGCTCCACCAATTGTTCCAACACTTGAGATTCTAAATGTTTGTCTTATTTCTGCTGTTCCTATAATTCTTTCTACATACTTAGGATCTAACATACCTTTCATAGCTGTTTCTACATCTTCTATAGCTTGGTAAATAATTGAATATTGTTTTATTTCTACATTATCTTTTTCAGCTTCTGCTTTTGCTGTTGGTACAGGTCTTACATTAAATGCAATTATTATAGCATTAGATACATTTGCAAGAGTAACGTCTGATTCTGTAACAGCACCAACTGCTGAGTGAATTACTTTAACTCTAACTTCTTCATTAGATAATTTTTCTAATGATTGTTTTACAGCTTCTACAGTACCTTGTACATCTGCTTTTATAATTAAGTTTAATTGTTTTAATTTTCCTTCTTCCATTTGGCTAAATAGATTGTCTAATGTAACTTTATTTACTTGATTTATTGATTTTTCTCTTTCTTGTCTCTTTCTTCTTTCTATTAAGTGTTTAGCCATTTTTTCATCTTTTACTTCGTAGAATGTTTCACCTGCTACTGGAACTTCTGTAAGTCCCATAACTTCTACTGGCATTGAAGGACCAGCTTTTTTAACTTTTTGTCCTTTATAATTTCTCATAGCTCTAATTCTTCCTATAGAAGAACCTACAACTATTGTATCTCCGACATCTAAAGTTCCTCTTTGTACTAATAGTGATGCAATTGGACCTTTTGATTTATCAAGTCTAGCTTCTATTACAGCACCTTTAGCTTGTTTATGAGGGTTTACTTTTAAATCTAACATATCTGCTTCTAATAATACCATTTCTAATAATTGATCAATATTTTGATGTGTTTTAGCAGATATTGGAACATATATTGTGTCCCCGCCCCATTCTTCTGGAACTAATTCGTATTTCATTAATTCTTCTTTAACTTTTTCTATGTTAGCACCTGGTAAATCTATCTTGTTTATTGCTACAATTATTGGTATATTTGCAGCTTTAGCATGATTTATAGCTTCTACTGTTTGTGGCATAACACCATCATTTGCTGCAACAACTAATATTGCAATATCTGTAATTTGTGCACCTCTTGCACGCATACTTGTAAAAGCTTCGTGTCCTGGTGTATCTAGGAATGTAATGTCTCTTCCATTAACTTTTACTTGATATGCACCTATATGTTGTGTAATTCCTCCAGCTTCTCCTTCTATAACATTAGTTGAACGTATTGCATCAAGTAATGATGTTTTACCATGGTCTACGTGTCCCATTACTACGATAACTGGTGCTCTTGGTACTAAATCTTCTGCTTTATCTTCTGATTCATCAAATAAAATATCTTCTTCTTTAACAACATTCTTCTTTTTAGCAGTTACTCCGAATTCTTGAGCTATTAAGTAAGCTGTATCAAAATCTATATCATTATTTATTGTTGCCATGATACCATAACCTAATAGTTTCTTTATTACTTCACTACTTGTTTTCTTTAATTCTGCAGCTAAATCTTTAACAGAAATTGTTTCTGGTATTGTAATTTCTGTAAGCTTAAATATTTTTTGTTTTGATTCAGCTGGCTTTTGATTTTTAGCATTTTTCTTTTTGTTTTTCTTTCCCCTTCTTGTAGATAAATCATAATAGTCTAACATTCCACCATCTTGATCAGAAAACATTGTAGATAAGCTATTAGTTTGTTTTAAGTCTTGTAATTTCTTTTCGTTTATATCTTCATCACTAAATCTTTTACTTGCTTTTGCAGATTTTCTTGTCTTATTTTCTTCATATTTATTATTTTTTTGTTTTTCCATTGATTTGTTGTATTCTCTTACAACTTCTTTTTCTGCTACTTCTGAAGACATTATATTTTTAATATTTTTTTCGATAGTTCTTTCATCCATTGGTCTAGGACCTTTAGAATAATTATTATTTCTAAAGTTATTATTATTGTTTTTATAATTATTATTTCTGTAACCGCCTTGCTGCGGTCTGTCATAGCTTCTTGGGCGAGACTCCGTAGAGTATGAGCTGTAGGAACTATAGCTCTGCATAGGTTTTTCTTCTGTAGATTCTGTTCCTTTATCAGCGTATAAGCAATTAGGACATATTACTCTTTTGGGGTTTTTCGTTTCAAATTCCGCACCACACTTAATGCACTTGTTTACATACATAATAAAAGCCTCTTAACCAATTAAAATAAAAAATTTCACTACTAATAAATAATCCTATCAATAAAATAATATGAGATTCATCAAAAAATACAGAGTTAATTCAACTCTACCCATATATTATAATATAACTTTATAAAAAAAGCAATACTTATGCATGTTTTCTTGCATCGTTGTTTGCAATGCTGTCAGCCCATTTTCCTAATAACCAGCCGCTGAGTGCAGAAATACCGATACCGAATATACTTCCTGCAATGCTTCCAACTTTAGCAAAGCCTTTTATAGCATCTTTTTCTTTTGTACTTAGTTCCCCAAGTTGTTTTTGTATCTGGCTGTCTAGTACCTTTTGATTTACGAAGCTTCTTACTGCACCAATAACTCCTGCAGCA
>ERZ827088.408-NODE-408-length-65682-cov-4.222271_pt1 | contig 65682 bp, 53 predicted proteins | sample MGYA00519922_ERZ827088 | MGnify/ENA primary metagenome ERZ827088 (study PRJEB31778, sample SAMEA3449254) | human gut metagenome | biome: human gut; feature: human-associated habitat; material: faeces | place: United Kingdom | collected 2010/2012 ... | reverse complement strand
AATCGTACATAAGTTCAACAGCGTTTATGGGGACACCCTGACAGAGCCTGAGATCATCCTGCCCTCCAATAAGGCATGCCTAAGACTGCCCGGCATCGACGGCAAGGCGAAGATGAGCAAATCTCTTGGCAACTGTATCTATCTGTCCGACACAGAAGCAGATGTGAAGAAAAAGGTTATGAGCATGTTCACAGATCCGAATCATTTGCGTGTGGAGGATCCCGGCAACGTAGACGGAAACCCTGTATTTATCTATCTGGATGCATTCTGCAGACCGGAGCATTTTGCAGAGTTTTTATCGGATTACCAGAATCTGGACGAATTGAAAGCACATTATCAGCGGGGCGGTCTGGGCGACGTCAAAGTGAAGAAGTTCTTAAACAACGTTATGCAGTCTGAGCTTGCGCCGATCCGTGAGAGAAGAAAATACTGGGAAGAGCATCTGACGGATGTTTACGACATTCTGAAAAAGGGCAGTGAGGTTGCAGAAGCAAAGGCTGCGGAAACCTTAAAGGATGTCAAGGCAGCGATGAAGATCAATTACTTCGAGGACAGCAGTCTGTTAAAGGGCGAATGAAAAATATCTGCGTGTTTCGCAGAAAAATAAAGGCTTATCGGAAATAATCAGGGCGTGTGAAGGATGAGAAATCATTTTTTGCACGCCCTGATTTTATTCTGCGGCAACACTGCGACTGAGATGACAAATCCGCTTGCATCCATCGGTGCGATGGGATATCATTTTGGAAATACAGTCAATAAGGAAGCCCTCTGGATTGTGGGAGTGCGCAGCACGGAACAATCCGCAGGCATCAAGGTCGGGGGCTTTTGACCCCGACATCATATGAAGCAAAGGACAAATAGGAGACCGGATTGTTGGCTGGCAGGCAGAAAACAGACGGTTCGGAGCCTGTTTGACAGGACAGAATAAAAAATGACAGACAACAGAGAAAAAATCCGTTTTTGGATCAATGGAGAAGCTCTTTTCACAGAGCTGGGAATAACAGTCAGCAGTTTGCTGAAAAAATCACATGGAGTGGAAATGCCATGTGGCGGACGGCATGCCTGTGGAAAATGTATGGTGTATGCGGAAGGAAGTTTTGCAGCTCCGTCTGAGACGGAAAAAAAACTTCTTGGAGCCGAGCGTCTTGCGCAGGGAATCCGGCTTGCCTGCTTTCTGAAAGCAGTGCCGGACGGGAAAATCGATGCGCTGCGGCAGGAAGCAGACGGGGATGAGACCATTTGTGTAAGCACACCGTCTGCGCCGTCAGTTTCCAGCGCCGCCGGCATGTCGCCTGCTCCGCCGTCAGAGCGCGCCAGTGCAGCGCAGCCGTCAGAGCACACCAGCGCTGCGCCGTCTGCAGAAGCTGCGCCCGGCGCGCGGCACTACCGTCATCTCGGCGCGGCAGTGGATATCGGTACAACGACAATTGCAGCCGTCCTCTATCGGGAAGGCAGGGCTGTCGGAACGATGGGTGCATGGAATCCGCAGTCCGTGTTCGGCGCGGATGTCATCAGCCGGATGGAAGCTTCTCTGGAGGGAAAAGCAGGTAAACTTGCGGCAATCGTCCGGGAGGCAGTGTCGTGCCTGCTTACAGAGCTGGCAGAACACGCAGGAGAAAGTGCAGAGGCCATTGAGACAGTTATCATTACCGGAAATACGTCGATGCTGTATTTCCTGACGCAGAAGGATCCCAGATGTCTCTCAAGGGCGCCGTTTGAAGCGGATGAGCTGTTTGGCTGGTGGACGATAGGAGAAGCACTGGATTTGAGCTGCCGGAAAGCAGACGTATATCTTCCGCGCTGCATGTCTGCGTTTGTCGGTGCGGATATTACGACAGCGATTCTTGGATCGGGTCTTACAGAAACGGACCGCATACCCGGAGCGGACGGCAGCCGCAAAGAAGCTGCGGCAGCAATTGACACGAATGTCAGCTGCGGAGAATTGGATGGTGTCTCAGCCGCGCGCAGCGGCAGATCCCGGCTGATGGTGGATGTGGGGACGAACGGAGAGATCGTCCTGTTTCATAAGGAACGCCTGATTTGCTGCGCGACAGCGGCGGGACCGGCTTTTGAGGGCGCTGGGCTTTCCTGCGGCATGCGAGGTGTGGCAGGTGCCATTGACCATGTAAATTGGGAAAACGGCAGCTGGAAGGTACATGTGATTGGCGACAGGGAGGCTTCTACAGCAGAAGGCATCGGCGGCAGCGGCGTGATCGACGGTGTGGCAGGATTGCTGGAAAGCGGATTGCTGGAGGATACCGGTTATCTGGAAGAGGATGTATGTTTTGCTGGAAATGTCGGTCTGACTGCAGAGGATATTCGTGAGGTTCAGCTTGCCAAGGGAGCGATCCGGGCAGGAATGGAGACACTTTTGGCGGAGGAAAAAATAGATGCTGCCGGGCTGGAAGGCCTGTATGTGGCAGGTGGCTTTGGCTCCTATATGTCGGCCAAAAGCGCGGAAAGAATCGGACTTTTTCCCAAAATTGACCTGTCCCGTATTAAAATTTGCGGAAACGCGGCACTGGCGGGTGCGGTAAGGATTCTGCATGACCGCAGGCTGGAAAAAGAAGCAACAGCACTGGCAGAGCGGGCAAAGACCATCAATCTTGGATCGAGTGCGAAATTTCAGGAATTTTATATGGAATATATGATGTTTGATGAATAGAAAGGAAGAAAGCGTTCGGTCTTGGATTCGGAGCGATGTGCTCGATTCCCTATCTGTTTATCGGGGGAATCCATACTGCAGTTATGTGAGGAACGATTCTATGGAACGATTTGTCTTAAAAAATTGCTGGCTTGGAAGAATTCTCCCTACCGCAAGCCTTTAATCTTGAAGGGTGTACGTCAGGTGGGTAAGACTTGGATTCTGAAAGAGTTCGGCAGGCGCTATTATGAAAATACAGCTTACTTTAACTTTGACGAAAATGAAGAATATAAGCAATTTTTTGAAACAACCAAGGATGTGGACCGGATTCTGCAAAACCTTATGCTGGCAAGCGGTCAAAAAATCGTTCCTGAAAAAACTCTTATCATCTTTGATGAGGTGCAGGACTGCCCTAAGGTCATTAACGCTATGAAGTATTTTTGCGAGAATGCGCCGCAGTATCATGTTGCCTGTGCCGGTTCTCTGTTGGGTATTGCTTTGGCGAAACCTTCCTCTTTTCCGGTGGGTAAGGTCAACTTTATGCAGATTGACCCGATGACTTTTCATGAATTCCTACTTGCCAATGGTGATGAAAATCTGGCGCAGTATCTGGAACAGGTGGACACTCTTGAACCCATCCCTGACGCCTTCTTTAATCCGCTGTATGAGAAACTGAAAATGTACTATGTCACCGGTGGTATGCCGGAGCCGGTATTGATGTGGACGGAGGCACGGGATGTTTCTGCCATGCAGGAAGCATTGTCCGGAATCATCGGAGCCTATGAGCGTGATTTTGCAAAACATCCTAACCTCAGCGAGTTCCCGAAAATCTCAATGATCTGGAAATCAATTCCTTCTCAACTGGCAAGAGAGAACAAGAAGTTTATCTATAAAGTGGTCAAGGAAGGTGCACGAGCCCGTGAGTACGAGGATGCTTTGCAATGGCTGGTGGATGCCCGTCTGGTGCATAAAATTTATCGCAGCTCAGCTCCCGGCCTGCCGATTGCAGCTTACGATGACTTGTCTGCTTTCAAGATTTATCTGGTGGATGTGGGACTGCTCCGTCGTCTGGCACAGCTGGCTCCCACTGCCTTTGGCGAAGGTAACCGCCTTTTTACGGAATTCAAAGGCGCATTAACCGAAAACTTTGTGCTGCAGACTTTCATTACGCAGTTTGAAGTTATGCCCCGCTATTGGAGCCAGAACAACCCGCCTTATGAAGTGGATTTCCTCATTCAGCGGGAGAACGACATCTTCCCCGTGGAGATCAAATCCGAAGCCAACACAACCAGCAGAAGTATGAAGAAGTTCAAGGAGCTGTTCCCGGATAAGGTCAGGCTCCGTATCCGTTTCTCCTTGGACAATCTGAAGCTGGATGATGATGTGCTGAACATTCCGCTGTTTATGGCAGATCAGGCGGATAGACTGATCGGATTGGCATTGGAGCAGCTACAGAAATAGAATTTATATTTAAACCACAGTGATTGGAAAAGAGTATCCTGTTTACATTCAGAGAAAAATCGTGTACAATAAAGAAAACGTGCGCCTGTCCGGAAAGGGAGCAGGAAGCACAGAGAAGATCAAGAGAACAATCGGGAAAAAGGAGCTTTGCATGAAAAAAGCAGTAATTATAGGCGCCGGACCGGCAGGTGTGACGGCGGCGTATGAGTTATTAAAAAAATCGGATGAGTACGAGGTACTGATTCTGGAGGAGAGTCAGGAGATCGGCGGTATCTCCCGCACAGTGCGTTACAATGGCAACCGGATGGATATCGGCGGACACCGTTTCTTCTCCAAGGATGACCGGGTAACAAAGTGGTGGGACGAGATTATGCCCCTGCAGGGCGCTCCCTCCTACGATGATAAGAAGCTGGGACGCCAGGTGCCCCTGGCGGCAGGCGGACCGGATCCGGAAAAGGAAGACCGGGTGATGCTGACACGTAACCGTGTATCCCGTATCTATTACGGAAAGAAGTTTTACGACTATCCGGTCAAGGTCAATGCGACTACCATCAAGAACATGGGCTTTGCCACCACCATGGTGGCGGGCTTCAGCTATCTGAAGGCTGCCGTAGCCAAGAAGCCGGAGGATTCCCTGGAGAACTTCTATATCAATTGCTTCGGCAAGAAGCTGTACTCCATGTTCTTCGAGGGCTACACCGAGAAGCTGTGGGGACGTCACCCCAGTGAGATCGACGCTTCCTGGGGCGCGCAGCGTACCAAGGGACTTTCCATTATGGGAATCCTGAAGGACAACGTACAGAAGCTGGTGCCGAAGAAGCAGGACAAGCACCAGGTACAGACCTCCCTGATCGAGGAGTTCAATTATCCCAAGTACGGTCCGGGCCAGCTCTGGGAGACCGCAGCGTCTGAGGTAGAGAAGATGGGCGGCGAGATCCGTAAGGGTTGCAAGGTGACCAGACTGCATACCGTGGACGGCCGGGTACAGAGCCTGTCCTACGTACAGAACGGCGAGGAGCATACCATCGAGGGCGACGTATTCATTTCCTCCATGCCGGTGAAGGATCTGGTAGGCGGCATGAACGATGTGCCGGAAGAGATGAGCAAGATTGCGGCTGGACTGCCCTATCGTGATTTCGTGACGGTGGGACTGCTGGTGGATAAGCTGAATCTGAAGAACGAGACGAAGCTGAAGACCCTGAACAATATTGTCCCGGACTGCTGGATTTACGTGCAGGACGTGGGCGTAAAGCTGGGCCGTATCCAGGTGTTCAACAACTGGTCCCCGTATCTGGTTTCCGATCCGGATCACAAGGTATGGATTGGTCTGGAGTATTTCTGCAGCGAGGGCGATAAGTATTGGAACATGAGCGAAGAGGAGTGGGTGAAGTTCGGTATCTCCGAGCTGGTAAAGATGGGCGTCATCACCAGCGAGAAGGACGTGCTGGATTCCCACAGAGAGCGGGTGAAGAAAGCATACCCGGCTTACTTTGATACCTACGACCATATGGACGACCTGATTCAGTACCTGGATACCTTTGAGAACCTGTACTGCGTAGGCCGTAACGGTCAGCACCGCTACAACAACATGGATCACTCCATGGCTACCTCCTTCGAGGCTGTGGACAATATCCTGAGCGGCAGAAAGGATAAAAAGAATATCTGGAGCGTGAATACGGAGAAAGAGTATCACGAGGAAAAGAAGGAAGCATAAAGAAGATAGATATATAGGGCGCGGCCGGAAGGCCGCGCCTTTTTGATCCTGCTTTTCCTTTAGCAAAATGTCACTTGTAAGGTGCCAGATCAGCGTATCGACTTGAAGAGAACTTCTCATTTATAATGAGGATAACAGGAAGATGCATTTAGAAGAGGAATGAAATTGAAGAAGAAAAAGAAATTACTCAGAATTCTTTCTGAATCGAAAGAAAAATGGTGGAATTCTCCGGAACTTGCGGAAGAAATCGGAGTCAGCCAGCGGACAGTCTTGAGATACATGAAAGAACTGAAGACAGAGGAAGCAGACGGAGGCTATGAACTTCAATCTCAAAAAGGAAAAGGATACTATTTCCGGGTAGCGGACGAGGAAAAGTTTTACGTAAGGCTAGAAGAAAATACGAATGTCCAGGAAATCCTGTGGAAACTTCTATTTGAAGAAACCTGCAAAATAGACGACCTGACTGAAAAATACCACTACAGTCGTTCCGGAATTGCGGGAATTCTGAATAAAGTGACAGAAGAAGTGGAACAGCACGGGCTTCAACTGATAGGAAAACCCTATGTGGGTCTGATGATTTATGGAAATGAAATCTATATCCGTAACTATGCATGGAAACTCCTGGAAAATGAAACAGAAGAAAAGGCAGCAAGAATTCTGGGATTTACATCTGAAAACAGAGAAAAAGTAGCCACTGTGCTGTCGAAGCGGCAGGAGATACAGGATCAGAAAAAACGACAGGAAAAGAAAAACTTTTTTCTGAAATATCTGGGAATCCAGCTGGCCCGCATTCGCATGGGAAAAACCATCTGCACCGGATTTTTTACCAATCTCAATGCAGATCGACATTTCCAGGATGATCTGAAAGTCGCGAAGCAGATACTGGGACTTTGTGGCGTGGAGGAGAAGAGCCGGTATGAAATGGAAGAAGTTTATCTTGCGTTAATTTACCGGCAAGCTTTCTGGCAGAACGGAATTGTAGATAGTGTAGATGAAAAAAACCTGAGTTTTTATCAAAAAATCGTGGAGTCTGCACTGAACCGTATCCGGCGGGATTGCCGGATAGAATTTTTAAAGGACGAGACATTGGTAAATGGACTGATTCTGCACATTGCCAGCAGTTATCGAAAATACCTGCTGGGGATGGAGACTGAGAATTACTTTCATAATACAATGTTAGAGAGCTATCCGACAGCCTATTATTTTGCGGTAGAAGTAGCAAAAGAGATTTCCGGTTACACAGGTTTACCGCTCAGTAAATATGAAATCAGTTTTTTAGGAATGCATTTCGCTTCATTTCTGGAAAGAAATCTGCAAAGCAGAAACTGGAAGGTAGCGCTGGTTTGTCAGAGTGGTTTCGGAACGGCACAGCTTTTGAAAAGCAGATTGATAAAATTTTATAACCATCTTGAAATTGCAGGCGTGTTTTCTCTGGAAGAAGGAGAGAAAGTGCCGGATGAGATAGATTTCCTGATTACAACTGTGCCGCTTACGGAAGAACAGGCCAGGAAGAAGGCGTGGATTCAGGTATCTCCCATGCTTCCTGCGGAAGAGCAGATTTCATTAGAAAGAATGTTTCAGCAGATGAGTAAGAAAACGCCGCAGTTAGAAGAAAAGATAGCAAAGTACTTTTTACATATAAAAGGGGTAAGAGATAAGACAGAATTGATATTAAAGGTTTGTGACAGATATGTGGAAAGGCAGAGGATTTCTCCGAAAGAAAAGGAAGGAATTCTGGAGAGGGAAAAGCTGGTATCCACTGAAATTGTGGAAGGCGTAGCAATGCCGCATGGACTGATAGAAGGAGAAAGTTTTCTTTCTTTTATCATTCTGGATGAGCCGGTTGTCTGGGGAAGAACGACGGTAAAACTTGTGATTCTGGGTTGTTTCCAACGGGGAGACGACAGGATGAAGGAAGAACTGGAGCAGCTGTTCAAAATGCTTCTGGACGAGAGAATAAGGGAAGAGATGTTATCCTGTGTAACAGAAAAGCAATTGGAGGAAAAGATAAATGGGTATTATGAAAGAAGCTAAGGTGTTAAAGCATATGCTGACACGTGAGGTGGTGAGTCTGGATGCGGACGGCTTTACAAGTCCGCAGGAGGTCATCACGTATAGTGGCAGATTGCTGGAAAAGGCAGGAAAAGTAACGGAACAATATGTAAAGGATATGGTATCGGCGTATGAAATGTTGGGGCCTTATATCGTGATGGCACCTGGCCTGGCCATGCCCCATGCGCGGCCAGGCGGAAATGTGAAGGAGAATGCGGTAAGCTTCGTTAAGTTAAAAAATCCGATGAAGTTTAACAATGCTAATAATGATCCGGTAAAGATAGTGATAGCATTGGCAGGAGTGTCAGATAACGGGCACATAGATATTTTACAGGATTTAAGTTCTCTGCTGGGAGAACCAGATGTGATAGAAAGGCTGTCTCAGGTTTCCAGCTACGAAGAACTGATCAATATCATAGAAAAGGAGGGAAGCAGATGAAAGTAGTAACGGTATGTGGAATGGGATTCGGCACCAGTCTGATGCTTCTGATGACAATCAAGGACATCGGAAAGAAGTATGGGGTCAATATTGAAGGAGAAGCAGTAGATCTGGGTTCTTATAAGGGAAAATCCTGTGATTTGATTGCGGCATCCGATGAGATCGCGAAACAGATTGTATCAGACGCACCGGTTCTTCCAATTAAAAATCTGCTGAATAAAGCAGATATTGAAGAACAGCTGAAGCCATATTTGGAAGCAAAAAAATAAAGTACGACAGAGGAGGTAAGTGTTATGGTAAGCTTTCTGGTAAATTTTTTGAGTGAACCGACAATTGTAATGGGACTGGTGGCAATGATTGGCTTGATAGCCATGCGCAATTCCGCATCGAACGTGATCCAGGGAACTATGAAAACAATTCTGGGATTTTTGATTCTTTCTGCAGGTTCCAGTCTGATTTGTACGGCACTGGTTCCATTCAGTACCATGTTCAATGCGGCATTCGGGATTTCCGGAGTAGTACCGGAAGACAATGCGCTTGTGGCGGCAGTTCAGACAGTTCTGGGCTTTGAAACACCGATGATTATGCTGTTCTCATTTGTAATTAATATTATTCTGGCACGTGTGACACCATGGAAATATATCTTCCTGACAGGACACATGATGTTCTCTTTTGCAGGAACTATGGCGATTGTGCTGGACAATATGGACATCCATGGCTGGACAGCCATTTTGATTGGCTCCCTGATTCAGGGAATCTGTATGGTGCTGTTTCCTGCCATTGCACAGCCTTTTACGAGGAAAATTCTTGGCACGGATGATGTGGCGTTCGGTTTCTGGGGAAGCTCTCTGATTGTATTTACAGGCTGGATTGGAAAGCTTTGCGCGAAAAAGGATCGAAATGAAGAGGAAGATACCTGGGAAAAAGTACATGTATCGGAGAAGTTTAATTTCCTGAAGGATATGTCCATTCTGATGAGTATTGTCATGATAGTGGTGTATCTGTTTACGGCGCTGGTGGCTGGCGGAAGCGTAGTGGGAGAGCTTGCAGGAAGCCAGAACCCGGTTGTATACACGCTAATTCAGGCCATGACCTTTGTAGCAGGTGTTCTGGTTCTTTTGCAGGGCGTTCGAATGTTCCTTGGTGAAATTGTTCCGGCATTTAAAGGAATCAGTGAGAAGCTTGTTCCGGGCGCAAGACCGGCGTTGGATGTGCCGATTTTCTATGCAAGCGGTCCGGTAGCTACTACGGTAGGTTTCCTGTGCGCGATGGTAGGCGGTATTATTGCAACGATGCTCTCCACGGTACTTGGTGTCGTAGTACTTCCCGGCGTTATTGGTCTGTTCTTTATGGGCGGTGCTGCGGGTGTATTCGGCGATAAGTTAGGCGGAAAAAGAGGCTGTGTAGTGGCGTCTTTCCTGCTGGGTTTCCTGTTTACCATAATTGTAGCAGTGGCGTATCCGCTGATTGATGTGACAAGATATGGCGTAGAGGGACTGTGGTTCGCGTCTACCGATGCGATTATTGTATCTGTGATTATGCGTGTTGTCGGAATGATTTTTGGATTATAGAAAGGGGTAGTTGAAATGGGTTTTGCAAGGACCGTTTTAGGAGACATCAAAGGAGAAGACTTGGGATTTACTTATACTCATGAGCATTTGTACGCAGTACCGCCTGTCTGCCAGAAGGATCGGGATCTGGAGCTCAGTAGTTATGAAAACAGTGTAAAGGAGCTTTTAAATTTTAAATCAGTGGGAGGACAGACGCTGGTGGAGGCTTCTACACTGGATTATGGGCGTAATCTGGGGCTTTTAAAGAAAATGGCCCAGGAAACAGGGGTTCATGTAATCGGAACCACAGGTTTTAACAAGCATATTTATTACCCTGAATGGGTGGAAGAAAAAAGTGTGGAGGAAATTGCCGATCTGCTGGCCGGAGATATCACAGAGGGTGATAAAGAATCCGGTGTGCGCGCAGGATTTATCAAAATCGGAACCTGGTATAATCAGATCCATCCACTGGAGGAGAAAACAACCATTGCAGCCGCAATAGCACATAATAAGACCGGGGCACCTGTCTGGGGACATACGGAAGCTGGCACCATGGGAATGGAGGTGCTGGATCTGCTGGAGCAGGAGCAGGTTGATCTGACAAGAGTGGCGTTGGGACATCTGGATCGAAATGCGGATGAGTATTATCTGTTAAAGCTGGCGGATCGGGGAATCTATATTCAGTTTGACGGTCCCGGTAAAGTAAAGTATTATCCGGACAGTGTACGGGTGGCACTGATTAAATCTCTGATTGCCCATGGCCATCTGAATCAGCTCCTGATTTCCGGAGATATGGGACGTGCGTCTTATCTGGAAGCTTATGGTGGAGGCCCGGGATTCCGGTTTATCAAGACAAAATTCATTGCCAGACTGCTGGATGAAGGAGTAACGCAGGAGCAGATTGACACGATTTTTATTGAAAATCCCAGACGTTGGCTGGCTGTATTTTAGGAGAGGGCTATGCTGGAAAAGATCAAAATTATGGCAATTATCCGGGAAGTGGATCCGGAAATTACGATAGAAGTTATAAAAGCTCTGGCAGAAGAAGGGCTGCAAAGCTTCGAAATCTCATTAAGCGATCCGGAACTCGGGATAGAGGCCATCAGACGATCCCTGGAATATTTCCAGGGATCGGATGTCCGGATCGGGGCCGGAACAGTTTCTACGGTAAAGCAGGTGGAACGGCTGGCCGGGATGGGAGTACCTTATTTTCTGACGCCGGGATTTGATCCGGATATCGTGGAAAGTGCCAGAACCTTCGGACTGGAAATCCTTCCCGGGGTCTTGACGCCGACGGATGTACAGATGGCTTTGAATCATGGAATTACGCGGATGAAGCTATTCCCGGCAGATGCTTTCGGAGAAGGGTATATCAAGGCATTGAAAGGTCCTTATCCGCAGACAGAGTACGTGGCAGTAGGGGGCGTGAATCTGGATACGGCGGCGTCTTATCTACAAAGAGGTTTTGCCGGCATCGCAGTTGGCAGTAATCTGGTGCCGCGAGGAGCAGCTCGATCTCAGATAGAGGAGATTCGTGAAAAGGGCAGAAAGTATATGGAGATTGTGCATGCGTTTGAAAAGACGCAAGCCTGAAGGGAGAATGACATGGCTTACTGGTTAAATCATCTGACCTGGCCGGATATCGAAGAAAGGATTAAGGAGGTTCCGGTGGCTTTGGTTCCAGTGGGAGCGACAGAGCAACATGGATACCATCTTCCAGTGGGAACGGATGTGTTTCTGGCGGAAAAGCTGGCAGAGAAGGTGTCAGATCGGACGGGAGCGCTGATATATCCCAGTATCAATTTCGGATATTCCTGGGTATGGCGAGATCGGGTAGGAACCGTATCATTACGGCAGCCGATCCTGCAGGAAGTAATAAAGGATGTGGTACGGTCGGTGGAACGTTATGGGATCAGGATGATCGTTTTTCTCAACGGCCATGAGGCGAATTCCGCGACCCTGAAATATGCGATCCGCGAAATACAGGATGAGACCGAGGTGAAGGTTGCCTGGATGTTTTATCCGGGGTGGCAGCAGGTGCATAAGGAATATATGGAATCCCCCACCTGGGGAGGTATGTTTCATGCCTGCGAGTTTGAAACATCGTTGATGCTGGCCGCGCGGGAAGAATTGGTGCATATGGAGCGGGCTGTACAGGAATATCCTGAGAGACCGCCGCTTTACGGAATGGATAACACATCCATCGGAGACTTAAGTAAATCCGGTACTTATGGAAATCCGCTGGTGGCCACAAAGGAAAAAGGCGAAAAAATGATGGAGCTTTTTGCGGATAACGTGGCTGCGTTGATACGGGGAGAAATAGAAAATAGATAGCAGGAGTTAAACTCTATGTGATAACGATCCTGCCCTACGATCCATTCGGGAAAGGATACATGATGTACCAGTTCCGAAACCAGTGTCTGGAAAGGTTGGCTGAAGCTTTCGGCACATTCTGAGAGCCTGGAGGATTTTGAGGCAAAGATGTAGAGAAAAGAGAACAGCCCTGGCAGGTGTGGGTACAACCTGCCAGGGCTTTCATTTTCGAAGACAATCTGTTATTTACGCCGCGAATTTCTGCCAGTATCCCATCACAAGGATAAAGAGTACAATCAGCGGAAGAATGTAGCTGACATAAAATCTGGCCCATTTCGGGAACTTGATTCCCTTACCGGCGTCTGCCTCGGCAATGAAGTTATCCCAGCCCCAGCCGTAGCGGCTGGTACAGAACAGCAGGTAGAGCAGGCTTCCCAGGGGAAGCAGGTTGTTGGATACGATAAAGTCCTCCAGATCCTGGATAGTGCTTCCAGCTCCCAGGGGCGCGACACCGCTCCAGACATTGAAGCCCAGTACGCAGGGCAGGGACAGCACCAGGATCAGAACCAGGTTTACAAGGACAGATTTTTTACGGGTCCAGCCCCACAGGTCGATGCCGAAGCTGATGATATTTTCAAAGACGGCAATGATGGTGGACAGGGCCGCAAAGCTCATAAAGATAAAGAACAGGGTTCCCCACAGCCTTCCGGCAGCCATCTGGTTGAAGATATTCGGCAGGGTGACAAAGACCAGTCCGGGTCCCTCGCCCGGATCTACCCCGAAGGCAAAGCAGGCCGGGAAAATCACCAGTCCGGCCATCAGGGCTACGATGGTGTCCAGAATACAGATATTGACAGATTCTCCCATCAGGGTGCGGTCACGGCTGATATAGCTGCCGAAGATGGCCATGGCGCCGATACCGAGGCTTAAAGTAAAGAAGGCCTGTCCCATGGCTGCGAAGATGACCTCTCCGAGTCCATTTTTCACGATTTTGCCGAAATCGGGAATCAGATAAAACTGAAGTCCCGCGGAGGCGCCCGGAAGGGTCACGCTGCGGATACAGAGCACGATCAGGATAATCAGCAGAAAGGACATCATGATTTTGGTGATGCGTTCAACGCCGTTCTGGAGACCCATACTGCAGATACCGAAGGCCAGAAGTACAGCTACCACCATCCAGAAGGTCATGGAGCCCGGAGAGGCCAGCATATCATTGAATACGCCGCCCACCTGATCCGGGGCGAGTCCCTGGAAGGAACCGGAAGCTATCTTAAAGATATAGGAAATCATCCAGCCGCCCACGGTGGTATAGAACATCATCAGCAGGTAATTGCCCAGCATGGCCAGATAGCCCTCGATGTGCCATTTGGTGCCTTTGGGCTCCAGCACATGAAAGCTGCGGGCCGCGGACTTCCGGCTGGCGCGGCCCACCGCAAATTCCATAGCCATAATCGGCATACCCAAAATGATCAGAAAGATCAGATAAATCAGTACAAAGGCGGCCCCGCCGTATTTACCGGTGATATAAGGAAAGCGCCAGACATTTCCCAGTCCGATGGCGCAGCCGGCTGAAATCAGAATAAAGCCCAGCCGGGATGAAAAGCGTTCACGTTTTTCCATACAGAATTCTCCCTCTTAATTTTAAATAAGTATAATCATAGCAAATAATGTGCCAATGCGTCAATACAGCAGATTAACGCGATGAAAAACTGGCAAAAAGAAAAAGAACACTTTTCTGCTCTTTCAACAGAAAAGTGTTCGAAGGTTTTTCAAGATACCCTTAGCTTATGCTGTCTTGAAGATAGCGGTCCGGTAACGGTCCAGGACTACCAGAAGGATAGTTCCCACAATCGTGGCGGTCAGAATCTCGCCCAGAGCCACGGTTCCTATCATAAAGGGAATCGGAAGGGGCTCGCCGTAGCCGTATTTCAGAACCCAGGGAATGATGAGCGCGTTGGCCACCACCGGCGGAACGGAAGCCAGATACCTGCTCTTATTGCGGAGCGCGTAGGTGGCGAAAGCCGCGATGAGTGTCGCCATGCTGCCTGCCAGTACGTCCAGAATAATACCGCCGCCCAACGCATTTGCGATCAGACAGCCCACGAAGAGGCCGGGAACCGCAGCCGGCGTAAAAAACGGCAGAACCGTCAGCGCTTCGGCAATCCGGGTCTGGATGGGTCCGTAGCTGATGGGCTGGAACACCACGCAGAGCACTACATAGATGGCAGCGATCATGGCTGCCTGGGTCATAAACTGCACCTTGTTTGTCTTCATATTCAGTTCTCCTTTAGTTTTGTTTTACGAGTGGAAGGTCACGAACACTCGGCACATTTATAGGCGGTGACCGCCTGGCAAGCCCTGTACGACCTTGTTTTTATGGGCTTTGCAACAGGCGATAGTATAGCATGGTTTGGACGGAAAATCAAGACTTGTCCGAGATTTGTCCGAGATTGCCCGGAAAACCTGGAAAATAGAAAAAAAAGTGAAAAATACGTTGACTTAAATGTTATAAAATGTTATGATGTGTTACAGATAACCGGGCTAATATAACAAATCTTAACAAAAGGATGTATCATTATGAATCTGCTTAGAAAAGAGACCATAGGAAAATATATCCAGGATAAGGGCGCTGTTACCGTAAAGGAGCTGGGAGCTCTTTTTCCGGAGGTTAGTCTGATGACGATTCACCGCGATCTGGAGAAGCTGGAGCGGGAGGGTGTGATCACCCGGACCCGGGGCGGAGCCATTGCCGTGGTACAGGGTTCCAGTCCTACCGAGGCCAAGCTGGAAGCGCGTATGCAGACCAACATGAAAGCGAAGCGCGAGATGGCGAAAAAGGCACTGAAGCTGATAGAGCCGGGAAGCGCCATTTTTATGGACGCGGGAACCTCGAGTATCGTGCTGGCACAGACTCTGCCGGACATGGATTTGAACATCTTTACCACCGCGCCCAATGTGGCCATCGAGCTTTCCAGGTTGTCCGCGCCGACGATCCATATGTGCTGCGGCACCCTGAATCGGCTGAACCAGGCCGTATCCGGACAGAGCACGCTTCAGATGCTGCAGGGAATCAACATTGCGCTGGCCTTCATCGGCGTGTCCGGTTACACGGATCAGGGAGGCTTCACCTGCGGCAAAGAGGATGAGATGCTGGTGAAGAGGCTCATGGTAGAGCGGGCCGGGAAAAAGGTCATCCTGATGGACAGCTCCAAGTGCGGCAAGATTTTACCGTATACCTTCGGAAATGTGGAGGATGTGGACTATATTATCACTGACGGGGAGATCCCGGAGGGTTTAAGAAAACGGGCAGAAAAGGCCGGAGTCGAGATTCTGTAGAGAATCCTGAGCCAGTAAGTAATAAAATTGGAACTATATAGGAAAGTATAATGGAGGGTAAAAAAATGGCAGTAGGCGTATTGATGCCAAAGGCGGGAATCACCGTAGAGGAATGTGTGATTACGGAATGGCTGAAGAAGAAGGGCGACCACGTCAATGTGGGCGATGTTCTTTTCACCTATGAGACGGACAAGGCATCCTTTGAGTGCGAGTCCACAGCAGAAGGAACACTTCTGGACATCTTCTATGAGGATGGAGACGAGGTACCGGTTCTGGTCAATGTCTGTGCAATCGGACAGCCGGGCGACGATATCTCCGGAATTAAGGAAGGCGGATCCGCACCGGCAGCGGAAGCAGCACCGGCGGCAGCACCCGCTCCCGCAGCGGAAGCAGCACCGGCGGCAGCACCGGCAGGCGGCGCGCATATGGCACAGGGAGTCCTGATGCCGAAGGCAGGAATCACCGTAGAGGAATGCGTGATTACCGAGTGGCTGAAGAAAGAAGGAGATCAGGTCAATGTAGGCGATGTTCTCTTTACATATGAGACAGATAAGGCGTCCTTCGAGTGCGAGTCCACAGCAGCAGGAACCCTGCTCAAGATCTTCTACGAGGATGGCGATGAAGTACCCGTACTTGTCAACGTCTGCGCAATCGGACAGCCGGGCGACAGCATCGAGGGGCTGAAGGAAGGCACCGCACCGGCGGCAGCGCCCGCAGCGGCTCCGGCAGCACCTGCACCGGCGGCAGCACCGGCTCCCGCGGCAGCGCCTGTAGCAGCGTCAAACGGACCGGCCAACCCGGACGCAAAGGTATCTCCGAGAGCCAGAAAGGCAGCGGCAGAGCTTGGCGTAGACGCTACAGCGGCTACCGGTACCGGCGCTCACGGAAGAGTCATGGAAGTGGATGTGAAGAAGTATGCGGCAAGCGCGCCTGCACCGGCACCCGCAGCGACGGCTCCGGCACCTGCACCTGCAGCACCGGCTCCGAAGGCGGCTCCGGCAGCGGACGACGCGGAGTACACCGATGTGAAGTTCTCCGGCGTCAGAAAGGCTACCGCAAAGGGCATGATGAAGTCCTTAAGCACCATGGCGCAGCTGACCCATTATCATTCCTTCGACGCGTCCGCACTGCTGGCGCTGAGAAAGCAGATCAAGGCCAACGGCGAGACCATGGGCATGCCGAATATTACACTGAACGATATGGTACTGTTCGCGGTATCCAGAATCCTTCTGCATCATCCGGATCTGAACGCGACCATGCCTCAGGAGAATATGCTCCGTCAGTATCATCACGTACATCTGGGAATGGCAGTAGATACACCCAAGGGACTGTTTGTACCGACCATTTTCAATGCGGATCAGATGAGTCTGGCAGAGATCAGCACAGAGGCAAAACGTCTGGCAAAGCTTTGCCAGGAGGGCAAGGCGACGCCGGATATGCTTTCCGGAGCGACCTTTACCGTATCCAACGTAGGTTCCCTGGGCGTGGAGATGTTCACCCCGATTGTAAATCCGCCTCAGGTAGGTATCCTGGGCGTGTGCGGAACCACGACCCGCATCAAGGAAGTGGGTGGAGAAATCAAGCCGTATCAGGCCATGGGACTCTGCCTGACCTACGACCACAGAGTTATCGACGGCTCCCCGGCGTCCCGCTTTGTAAAAGAGCTTTGCGGAGCGCTTGAGAACTTCTCACTTCTGATGATGAAATAATTTTATTTAGCCAACCAACTTTCAAGCCGGGGGCGACACCAACCCCGCCCTCGGCTACTGCCATTTTGATACTATTCAGCAGTGCGCGGATATGGGAATTCTATGTAGGACGTGCAAGTTTACTTGCTAAGGCCGGAATAGAATTCGCATAGACGCATAGGGCGCTTAGCCCAAGCGAGATGGAGTGCGAAGCGCGGAATCGAGCCTGCACTGTATCTATGCTGAATAATATAGAACTTAACCAAATCAAAAAAGGAGAAAGAACATGCCAAAGTCATTATATGTAGATCCGGACAAAATGCGTGCGGAAGGAAAAATCACATTTAAAGACATCCCGATCAATGTATACAAAAAGAGCGTAAAGGAAGAGGTAGAGGAAGGCAACTACACCAAGGAAGACTTGCTCCGCATCTACCGCGATATGAGTATCTGCCGTGAGTTCGAGGATATGCTGAACCAGATTAAGACTCAGGCAAAATACGCAGACGTGGAGACGACTTATCCGGGTCCGGCCCATCTGTCCCTGGGACAGGAGGCAGCCGCAGTCGGCGAGGCTTATCTGCTGGGAAAAGAGGACTTCACCTTCGGAAGCCACAGAAGCCACAGCGAGATTCTGGCAAAAGGTCTGTCCTGTATCCAGAAGCTGGATGACAAAGAGCTGATGGACACCATGGAGAACTTCTTCGACGGCAAGACCCTGAAGGCTATCCAGACGGTCAGCAAGGCAGAGGGCGATGTAAAAGAGCTGGCTATCGAGTTCCTGGTATACGGCGCTCTGGCAGAGCTGTTCGCCCGTGAAAATGGTTTCCACAAGGGACTGGGCGGCTCCATGCATGCGTTCTTCCTGCCCTTCGGTATCTACCCGAACAATGCGCTGGTAGGCGGCTCCGCAACCATCGCGACAGGAGCGTCCCTGTTCAAGAAATGTAACGACAAGGACGGCGTCGTAGTAGCAAACCTGGGCGACGGCTCCATGGGACGTGGCCCCGTATGGGAGGCACTTTCCTTCGCTACCATGGATCAGTACCGTACTCTGTGGGAAGAGGGAAGAAAGGGCGGCCTGCCGCTGATCTTCAACATCAACAATAACTCCTACGGCATGGGCGGCCAGACCTGCGGCGAGACCATGGGCTATGGCGAGCTGGCGCGTATGGGCGCAGGCGTAACCGAGAGCCAGCTGCACGCAGAGCGCGTGGACGGCTACAATCCGCTGGCAGTTATCGACGCATACAGAAGAAAGCTTCCGCTGGTTAAGAGCGGTGAAGGCCCGGTATTCCTGGATGTGGTTACCTATCGTCTGCTTGGACATTCTACCTCCGACCAGAACGCGTACCGTACCAAGGAGGAGATTGAGGCATGGAAGGCACAGGATCCGATCATCACCTTCCGCAAGGCCATCGTAGACGCAGGCGTCGCTGAGGACAGCGAGTTTGACGCTATCTGGGCAAAGACCAAGGAAAGAATGGCCCGTATCTGCCGCCTGGCAGCAGACAAGGATGCTTCTCCATATCTTGACTTTGACAAGGATCCGGCTATCGTAGAGCGTCTGATGCTGAACAACGGACATCAGCGCAGCATGGATACCACCAGAGAGCCGTCTGTAATGGGACCGAAGGAGAACTGCAAGCGTTACAACGATATCCAGAAGAAGGTTCGTACACATTACATCGACGGTACAGAAGTAAGCTCCATGAAGCGTTATAATATCCGTGACGCTGTCTTCGAGCCCATGTTCAATAAATACTATGAAGACCCGACACTCATCGCTTACGGCGAGGATGTTCGTGACTGGGGCGGCGCGTTTGCCGTATACAGAGGATTTACCGATGTGATTCCTTACTCCAGACTGTTTAACTCACCGATTTCCGAGTCCGCTATCGTAGGTACCGGCGTAGGCTATACCATGTGCGGTGGCCGTGCGGTTATCGAGCTGATGTACGGCGACTTTATCGGATGCTGTGGTGACGAGATCTTCAACCAGATGGCAAAATGGCAGGCTATGAGTGCCGGAATCCTGAAGATGCCGCTTATCTTACGTGTATCCGTAGGTTCCAAGTACGGCGCGCAGCATTCTCAGGACTGGACCGCGATGTGCGCTCATGTACCGGGCCTGAAGGTTTGCTTCCCGGCTACCCCGTATGAGGCAAAGGGTCTGATGCAGGCAGCTCTGAACGGAACTGACCCGGTTGTATTCTTTGAGAGCCAGAGAATCTACGATGTAGGAGAGAAGTTCCATGAAGGCGGTGTTCCGAAGGAAGAGTACGAGATCACCATGGGTGACGTGGACGTTATCACTACAGGTTCCGATATCACGATTCTGACTGTAGGCGCTACCCTGTACCGTGCATATGATGCAGTGAAGGAACTGAAAGAGAAATACGGTATCTCTGCAGAGCTTATCAATCTGCATAGCCTGGTACCGCTGGATTACACCAAGATTCTTGAGTCTGTGAAGAAGACAGGCAAGGTGGTTCTGGCTTCTGATGCCTGCGCAAGAGGAAGCTTCCTGGACGATGTGGCAAAGAACATCACCACACTTGCTTTCGATTATCTGGACGCACCGCCCGCTATCGTTGGAGCTCAGAACTGGATTACACCTCCGTTCGAGTACGACAAGTACTTCTTCCCGCAGAAGGAGTGGATCCTGGATGCCATCAACGAGAAGATTATGCCGCTTAAGGATTATAAGCCGGTAACCAATATGACAGCAGAAGAGGAAATCAGAAAGCTGAAGCTGGGTGTCTAATTCAGAGGTAAGGCGAGTAAAAGATTAAGAGAGAGAATAAAATAGGGCGTCCCATAGAAAGGGACGCCCTATTTTTAAAAACGACGATTTACAGAAGATAATTTCTTTCTCCGGGCTTTCTGAAATAGGTTTGGTGCATGCCGAGGGTAAGCACCAGAGTCAGAAATTCTGCTACCGGGATAGCAAGCCATGCTCCGGTTACCCCGAGAAACCGGGGCAGAATCAGCAGGGACAGTACGATAAACACCAGCGTCCGTAAGAATGAGATAATTGCGGATACCCTTCCATTGGACAACGCGGTAAAGAAGCCGGAGGACGTGATATTGATTCCGCTGAACAGAAAATTAATGGCGAAAATCCGAAAGCCTGCGTCAGCCAGGGCAAAGGTTTCCGGGTCATGGGTGAAGATGGATACCAGCAGTGTGGAGGTGGCGACGGCAGCCAGGGTCATGAGGACAGATGACGCAGCCACGAAGAGAAACGAGGTTTTATAGATGCTCCTAAGCTGCTTCCGGTTCTGCGCGCCGTACTGGAAGCCCACGATGGGACTGATGCCGATGGAAAAGCCCAGATAAAAGCCGTTAAATAAGAACTGCCCATAGAGCAGAATCGTGATGGCGGCTACGCCGTTTTCCCCGGCCAGATCCAGCAAGATAATGTTGAAGAGAAAGGTAATCACTGCATTGGAAAGCTGGGTGACCATCTCGGAAGAACCGTTATAGCAGGCCATAAGAAGTTCTTTCCCATGCAGACGGAAACGGGTGAAATAAAGACCCTTCCGGGAAAGCAGGAAAAAGAATAACCCGGCGATGGCCGGAACGGACTGGCCGATACCGGTGGCCAGGGCAGCGCCTGTGATTCCCATAGGGAAGACCAGAATGAGAACGTAGTCCAGAACCGCGTTCAGAATACCGGCGCCGATGGTCAGAAAAAGTCCCAGAGCCGGCATACCTGCAGTTACCAGATAGGACTGGAACAGAGTCTGCAGCATACAGGCCGGAGCGAACATCAGAGAGGTGGACAGATATGCCTGACAGTCTGCCAGCAGAATATCTGTGGAACCTAAAATCCGGCAGATGGGTGTCAGAAATACCTGAGTCAGAATCAGCAGCAGAATGCTGACCGCAAGGCCGATGACCGTGAAACCGGTCAGACATTCCCTGGCTTCCTGATTCTTACCTTCTCCCAGATATTTGCTGATGATGGCGTTGCCGCCGGTGCCCAGCATGGTGGCGATGGCAATGACCACATTGATGACCGGAAAAACGATATTGAGGGAAGAAAGGGCATTGCTTCCCAGAAAACGTGAAATATAAATGCCGTCTACAATGGTGTAGAGGGACATGAAAATCATCATGATGATGGACGGAAACGCGAATTTTAAAAGCGCCCAGGGCGTGAAATGCTGATTTAACGACGTACTCATAACAAACTCCTTTGTCATCTGTAAGGGATAGCATATAGGATAAGAAGGAATACGTCAAGAAATCTATGGAAAATTAGAGAAAAATTAAGAAACAGAGAAATGACCTGCAAGGAGGAGACGCGACATGAATAATTATTTTGTACAGACCTACACCTGGAACCCCTGGAGAAATCTGGCTGTGGAGAAATATCTGGCAGACAAAATCGAGCCCGGCGACGTGGTGCTTTATCTCTGGCAGAATGATCATACGGTAGTTATTGGCCGCAACCAGAACGCCATCCGTGAGTGTAAAGCCCAGCTTCTGGAGGAGGAGGGAGGCTTTCTGGCCAGACGTACTACCGGAGGCGGAGCCGTGTACCATGATCTGGGCAATCTGAATTTTACGTTTCTGGTATCCCCGGAGCGCTATGATCTGGAAAAGCAGCTGAAGGTGATTCAGGCAGCCTGCCGGAAATTCGGCATTGAAACGCAGTTTTCCGGACGGAACGACATCATTACCGAGGATGGGTTCAAGTTTTCCGGAAATGCGTTTTCCAAGAATTCCCATTGCAATATTCAGCATGGAACCCTGATGGTGGATGTGGATGTGACGCAGCTTGGCAGATACCTGACTCCGTCCAAGGAGAAGATGAAGGCCAAGGGCGTGAAGTCTGTACAGTCCCGGGTATGTAACCTGAAGACGTTGAATCAGGATATCACCACAGACGCTCTGCGGTCAGCCCTGAAGGAGAGCTTCGTGGAAGCCTACGGCGATTTTTCCGAGCTTAACCCGGCTATCTTTGAAAACGCTGAGGTACAGGAAATCTATAATCTTTATTCATCCTGGGACTGGAAGTTCGGCAAGTCTCCTGAGTGCGAGACCTCTTACAGCAGGCGCTTCGACTGGGGTGAGGTGGAGATCTGGCTGCGCCTGAAAAATATGCACATGGAAGAAATTAAGATTTATTCCGATATGCTGGATGTGGAATTCCCGGCGAAGCTGGAGAAGCTGTTACAGGGGAAACGGTATGATATGGCGGACCTGAACCTGGATGATGAGACAGCAGAATTTACACCGGAGCAGCGGGAAAAAGCAAAGCAGGTGTGCGAATGGCTGGCTCACTGTTTCTAAACGGGATCTTACAAGGATCTTAAGAAACCATTAAATTTTCCTGCGACGAAAAAAAACACTTTTCTTTTTGGAATTCCTTGTATATAATATAAGTTACGCAAATAGGTGTTTGCACAAAGCCTGAATAACAGCTTGAAAATGTGTAAGACTGATATTATAGAAGATTAAGGAAATGTGAGAAAGGGGAATCTGTAAAATGGCAGGAACAGATATTGGAATTGACCTGGGTACAGCCAGTATCCTTGTATATATAAATGGAAAGGGCGTCGTATTAAAAGAGCCGTCCGTAGTGGCATTTGACCGTGATACCAATAAGATCCGCGCCATCGGCGAGGAAGCCCGTCTGATGCTGGGAAGAACCCCCGGCAATATTGTAGCGGTACGTCCGCTGCGTCAGGGCGTTATCTCTGACTATACCGTAACGGAGAAGATGCTGAAGTACTTCATCCAGAAGGCTACAGGAAAGAGATCCTTTCGAAGACCGCGTATCGCAGTCTGTGTACCCAGCGGTGTAACTGAGGTAGAGAAGAAGGCTGTAGAGGACGCTACCTATCAGGCAGGCGCCCGTGAGGTTATGATCATCGAGGAGCCCATCGCGGCAGCCATTGGAGCCGGTATCGATATTTCCCGTCCCTGCGGTAATATGATCGTAGATATCGGAGGCGGTACCAGCGATATCGCTGTTATCTCCCTGGGCGGCGCGGTAGTCAGCACTTCCGTGAAGATTGCGGGAGATGACTTTGACGAGGCTATCGTCCGTTATATGCGTAAGAAGCACAATCTTCTGATCGGTGAGCGTACCGCAGAGGATATCAAGATCAAAGTAGGTACCTGCTATCCCCGCGCGGAGGTGGATCGTATGAGCGTCCGCGGACGTAACCTGGTGACAGGTCTTCCGAAGTCCGTAGAGGTAACCTCTGAGGATTGTGAGGAAGCGCTTCGTGAGTCTACCATGCAGATCGTGGAGGCTGTTCACAGCGTGCTGGAGAAGACTCCGCCCGAGCTGGCAGCAGATATTGCGGACAGAGGAATTGTCCTGACCGGCGGCGGCGCTCTGCTTCGTGGTTTGGAGGAACTGTTGGAGGAGAAAACCGGCATTAACACCATGACGGCAGAGGACGCCATGAAGTGTGTAGCCATCGGAACCGGTAAGTTTGTAGAGTTCATGGCCGGTAACCGGGACGAGTAAATTATACTTTTACAAATGAGGGGCATGACGGAGGTTTATCTGTCATGCCCATTTGTATATAACAGAGAGGTGGCGGGGAATCCTGCAATGCAGGATTCCGAAAAATACATAAAGGTATAAACGTATGAAACTTGAGGGGTATGTGGAACATATTATCTACCGAAACGCGGAAAATGGATATTCGGTGCTGAATCTGATGGCCGATGAGAATGAAATCACGGTTGTCGGCGTCTTTTCCTATATCGGCGAAGGAGAACTGGTGGAGCTGGAGGGCGACTATACGGAGCATCCCATGTACGGTCAGCAGTTCAAGGCGGAACGCTTTGAGGTGAAGACGCCAAAGGACGCCCTGGCCATGGAACGCTATCTGGCCAGCGGAGCCGTAAAGGGCGTGGGTGCGGCGCTGGCGGCCCGGATTGTGCGGCGCTTCGGCGCAAAGACCTTCGAAATCATGGAACGGGAGCCGGAGCGCCTGTCTGAAGTGAAAGGTATCAGCGATCGGAAGGCCCGGGAGATCGCGGAGCAGATGGAAGAAAAACGGGATCTTCGGGACGCTATGGTTTTTTTACAGGAGTATGGCATCTCCATGAATTTGGCTGTGAAGATTTACCAACAGTACGGACAGGAGATTTATCGTATAATAAAGGAGAATCCGTACCGATTGGCGGGCGATATCGCGGGCGTAGGCTTCCGGACAGCGGATGAGATCGCAAAGCGCGTCGGGATCCGGGAGGATTCAGACTTCCGGATCCGCAGCGGTATTCTGTATACACTGCTGAACGCGTCGGCGGAGGGGCATACCTGCATTCCGGAGCAGATGCTGCTGAACCGGACCGTGGAGCTTCTGGGCGTGCCGCCAGAATCCGTGGAGCGCCATGTGTCGGATCTCAGCATCGACCGGAAGCTTATACGAAAAGCTCTGCCGGACAGCCGGGGACAGGAGACGGTCTTTGTCTACGCGGCGTCCTATTATTACGCAGAGCTCAGTATCGCAGCCATGCTGTATCATCTGAATCTGTCCATGGATGAGACAGACGCGGTGATTGACACGCGGATTTCAAAGATAGAAAAGGCCACGAAGACTACGCTGGACGAGCACCAGCGGGAGGCGGTGGCGGAAGCAGTGCGAAACGGTCTGCTGATTCTGACCGGAGGTCCCGGCACCGGAAAAACCACGACCATCAACGCTATGATACATTATTTCGAGGCGGAGAACTTAAGCATCTTTCTGGCAGCGCCCACCGGGCGCGCGGCCAAGCGGATGACCGAGGCTACCGGCTGTCAGGCCCAGACCATTCACCGAATGCTGGAGCTGTCCGGCGGGCCGGAGAGCGCCGTTGGAGGCCGGGCCATGTTCGCCCGCAATGAGGAGAATCCGCTGGAGGCGGATGTGATCATCATTGACGAGATGTCTATGGTGGATCTGCATCTGATGCAGGCGCTTCTAAAAGCGGTGGTACCGGGAACCAGACTGATTCTGGTGGGCGACGTGAACCAGCTGCCCAGCGTGGGACCCGGCAGTATTCTGCAGGATATGATCCGTTCCGAGACCTTTCCGGTGGTGCGCCTGACTAAGATCTTCCGACAGGCGACGGAGAGCGATATCATTGTAAATGCCCATAAGATCAACCGTGGCGAGCCGGTAACTCTGGATAATAAGAGCCGGGATTTCTTCTTTTTGCAAAGGCAGGATCCGAACATCATTCTGCGGGTGGTGCTGGCTCTGGTGCAGGAGAAGATGCCCCGTTATGTAAATGCGGAGATTTCGGATATCCAGGTGCTGACCCCCATGCGCAAGGGCGCGCTTGGTGTGGACAATCTGAACCGGGTATTGCAGCGTTACCTGAATCCCGAGGATAGGGACAAAGCGGAGATTCCCTTTGGACACGGCGTCGCCGCGGAGGACGGCGGAACCGGAAAGGGCATCCTGCGGGTGGGCGACAAGGTCATGCAGATCCGCAACAACTACCAGCTGGAGTGGGAGGTCCGCAATCGCTACGGCATTGCCATTGATAAGGGCGTGGGCGTATTCAACGGCGATATGGGAATCGTCCGTGCCATCAATACCTTTGCGGAGGAAGTAACCGTAGAATTCGATGAAGGGCGTATGGCTTCTTATCCGTTTAAACAGCTGGATGAACTGGAGCTGGCTTACGCCATTACCGTACATAAGTCTCAGGGAAGCGAGTATCCGGCAGTGGTGATTCCATTGCTTTCCGGCCCCCGCCCCCTGATGAACCGGAACCTTTTATATACGGCAGTGACCCGTGCCAGATCCTGTGTGACCCTGGTGGGCAGCGCCGCCACCTTCCAGGCAATGATTGAAAATGGTACGGAACAGAAGCGTTACACAGGTCTTTGCGAAACTATCAAATCTTATATATCCTCGCAGATGTCCGATATGTGATGAGATTACCGGCGGGGCAGAAAAGCTTATCTGTGACAGCTGCCGGACGGTATTGCAGCCGGTGCGCGAACCGGTCTGTATGAAATGTGGGAAGCCGCTTTCAAAAGAGGAGGCAGAATATTGCCCCGACTGTCTGCGGCGGAAGCATCGATATGAAAAGGGCAGGGCAGTTTTCCTATATGACAGAGTCATGCGGGCGTCCATCAGCCGGTTTAAATATCACAACCGCAGGGAATATGCGGATTTTTACGCAGAAGAGCTGCTGCGGGCCCATGGGCGTATGCTTCGTTCCTGGCAGCCGGACGCCCTGATTCCGGTGCCGCTCCATAAGAGCCGCATGCGGAAACGCGGGTTTAATCAGGCAGCGCTGGTGGCAGAACGTATGGGAGAGAGGCTTGGAATTCCGGTGGAAGAAAAGCTTCTCATACGGGTAAAGAAGACCAGTCCCCAGAAGGAATTAAACGATTCCGCAAGACGGGAGAATCTGAAAAATGCTTTTCAACTCTGTGGGAATGATGTAAAATTAAAGAGAGTGGTACTGATAGACGATATCTACACCACCGGCAGCACCCTGGATGCGGCGGCAGCCGCCCTTCTGGCAGCGGGGGTGGAAAAAGTGTATTTTTTAAGCATTTGTATTGGAAGAGGCTTTTAAATATGCTATACTGAATTCGATTAGGAGTATGCAAAAGTTAAGGGGTATTTATGTTAAATGAAGAAAAAATCAGACTCATGACAAAGGCGGCCTCCTTTGAGGCGGGCGAGGGAAAGAAAGCGCTGGAAATGAACCGTTTTTACAAGGGTGATTACTTAAGTATTCATCTCATCGGCGCGTGGATTTCCTACACGGTGGCATTCTGCCTGTGCGTGGGTCTCTGGGCTTTTTATAAAATGGAATATCTGATGACAAACCTTCATAAGATGGATCTGGCCGCGTTTGGAAAAGGGCTTGCGCTTCTCTATCTTGCGCTTCTGGGCATCTATCTGGTGATCCAGTATGTGGTTTATTATAACCGGTATCAGGAAAACCGGAAGAAGCTGGCTGCATATAATCACATTCTGAAGCGTATTTCCGGCATTTATGAGTCGGAGACGTCGGGCAGCACAAGTATGGCAGAAGGAGCGAAGGAAGAATGAAGACCTTACTGGAAATGAGAGAAAAACTGAAGATTTTTTTAAGCAAATATGATATTTATATATATCCGGTGCTGAAGTTTATCATGGCACTGGTGACATTTCTGCTGATCAACGGTCATGTGGGCTTTATGAAGAAGCTGGATAACCCGGGGATAGCCCTGGTGCTGGCGCTTCTTTGCTCCTTCCTGCCGGTCAATGTGACGGCGGTGTTCGCGGCGATTCTGATTTTGCTGCATGCCTACGCGCTTTCTCTGGAGGTATTCGCAATTACCCTTGTGGTATTCGCGGTGATGTTTCTGCTTTTTTTCAGCACTGCGCCCAAGTTCGGATATGTGCTGATCCTGACACCATTGGCCTTCGTGTTCAAGATTCCGTATTTTGTTCCGCTTGCCATGGGACTGGTTTCCACGCCGGTGGCAGCGATTCCGGTTGCCTGTGGTACGGTGGTGTATTTCCTGCTTCACTATCTGGGCATGAATACGGCCATGCTGAGCAGCGCCCAGAACGGTACGGTGACCGAGAAGATTACTTATCTTCTGGATAATGTACTGAACAATAAAGAAATGATTCTGACAGTTGTGGCCTTTACCCTGACGATAGTGATTGTATACATGATTCGAAGAATGTCGGTGGATCATGCATGGACCATTGCCGTAGTGGCGGGCGCTGTGGCGGACGCCATCGTGCTTTTGACCGGAAGTCTGATCCTGGGGGTGTCTCCGAAGCTGCTCAGCGTGATTGTGGGTGGGATCCTGTCGGCGGTGCTGGCGCTGCTTTTGCAGATCAGTATATTCAGTCTGGATTATTCCAGAACCGAATATGTACAGTTTGAGGATGACGAGTATTACTACTATGTAAAAGCGGTTCCCAAGATCAGTATCGCGGTTCCGCAGAAAAAAGTAAAGAAGATCAACGCGCAGAAAGCGCCGCAGAGAAAGGTTTCATCGGGAAGAAAGAAGAGCAGCGCGTCGAGACACCAGTAAACTGGCCGGCGGCAGAGAGGATGTGAAAAAGTGCAGGGTTCTGTGTGGAACTATATCAATCAATATGTGGCGTTCAACACCATCCACTGGAATGATCTACTGGATATTATTATCCTGTCTTTCCTGCTCTATGAAATCATGGTGTGGATCAAGAAGACCCGCGCATGGGTGCTTCTGAAGGGCTTTGCGGTTCTGCTGGTATTCATTTTTGTGGCCTGGGCCTTCCGCCTGAACACGATTCTATGGCTGGGCAAGAATATCTTCAGCCTGGGAATTACCGCGCTGGTTATTGTATTTCAGCCGGAGCTTCGTAAAGCGCTGGAGCAGCTGGGACGGCAGAACATCATCAGTTCGGTATTCAGCTTTGACAGCGCGAAGGAGTCGGAAGCCAGGTTCAGCGACAAGACCGTTAATGAGCTTATAAAGGCGGTCTTTGAGATGGCCAAGGTCAAGACCGGAGCGCTGATAGTCATTGAGAAGAAGACGCCGCTGAACGAGTATGAGCGTACCGGCATTACGCTGGATTCCGTGATTACCAGTCAGCTTCTGATCAATATTTTCGAGAAAAATACGCCGCTGCATGACGGCGCGGTCATCATCAGGGGTGACCGGATTGTGTCAGCCACTTGTTATCTGCCGCTGTCGGATAACCTGTTTCTGAGTAAGGAGCTGGGAACCCGTCACAGAGCAGCTGTGGGAATCAGTGAGGTGACGGATTCCCTGACCATCGTGGTATCGGAAGAGACCGGAGCTGTGTCTGTGGCCATGGAGGGTGACATTAAGCGCAATTTGAATCAGGATGACCTCCGGGCGCAGCTTGTGGCAGCCCAGGATAAGGCGCAGGACAATGGCAGATTCAGATTATGGAAAGGACGGGTGAAGAAGCATGAAAAAAATGCTGACAAATAACCTGGGACTGAAGCTCCTTTCCGTGATCGGAGCCATTATGCTCTGGCTGATTGTCATGAATATTGACGATCCCTATACATACAGGGATTTCTCTCCGATTCAGGTCACGATGCTCAATGAGAACGTGGTAACGGATCAGGGTAAGGTTTACAAGATAGAGGACGGCAGCGACGTCATCAGTATCCGTGCGTGGGGCAAGAAATCCGTTCTGCGTGAGTTGGATATCACGGACTTTACCGCGACGGCGGATATGCAGAAAAATATCAAATACAACGATCTGGTAGGTATCGAGGTGACCTGCAGCAATAAAAACATCCGCAGCGCCGACATCAACCTGAGCCGGGAAAACGTAGTTATCAGCGTAGAGGACGCATCCTCGGAGCAGTTTAACGTAGTGGTGAAGCAGAACGGTAAGGTGGCCGACGGTTACATGATCGGAACCGCGCTTCCAGAGCAGAGCCTGATTCAGATCAGCGGCCCGGCTTCCGTGATCGCCAAGATCAAGCGCGTGGAGGTAGAGATCAAGACCACCGGCGTCAACTCAGACCGGACCATTCACGGCAAGCTGAATGTGCTGAACAGCGACGGCGAAGCCGTAGATACCACTTATCTGGAATATACCGGAAAGAACGACGGTATGGATGTGGCCATCACCATGCTGCGGACCAAGACAGTTCCGCTGTCTGTAGGCCATACAGGCACACCGGAAGAGGGCTACAGCTTCAGCTCCATCTCTTATAAACCGGAGACAGTGATGATTGCCGGAGCTTCTGACGCAATCAGTAAGATTACAGCGATTTTGATTCCGGATGAGGCGATCAATATCGACGGTGTTTCCGAGAATCAGCAGCAAACCATCGACATTACCCAGTATCTGCCCGATGGCATTCGACTGGCGGACGAGACAGACGCTTTGATCGCGGTCAGCGTGGAAATTGAGAAGAAGCAGGGCAAGACTGTGACCATCCCGGTATCCCGCATCGGTGTACAGAATGTGCCGGCAGGAATGGAAGTGGACTTCGGCGACACCAGCAGTATTGAACTGATGGTAATGGGAACCAGTAGCGAACTGGCAGCTCTGGATACAGAGGCGATTGCAGTGACGCTGGATGTGGGACACACCAGAGCGGGGAATTATACAGAAACCCTGAACGTAACCCTTCCGGACAGTGGCTGCAGCCTGATGCAGGATGTGGAAATCCAGTATAAACTGGTAAAGAGAACAGCAGCTGACGATAATAAGACTACAGGAGACAGCAGCAGTACAAACGGCAGCACAGACAGCAAAAAGGAGAATGTCTCGGACGCCGGAAATGACAATACAACGGGAAACAGTACCCCGGATAACACCGCTGGTGACAATAGCAGCGGAGACAGTGCGGGGGAGAGTAAAAATGACTCGGCAACAGAGTAAAAGAACGGGAGGTTGACATCTATGGTAAGTCAAAAAGTAACTATCACAAATCCGACAGGTCTTCATCTTCGTCCGGCAGGAATCCTCTGCAAGACGGCCATGCAGTTTCGCTCCGCGGTAACCTTCACCTTTGGCAATACAACAGCCAATGCGAAGAGTGTTTTAAGCGTACTGGGTGCATGTGTAAAATCAGGAGATGAGATTGAATTTCATTGTGAGGGCGCAGATGAAACAGAAGCGCTGGCTGCAATGGTAGAAGCAGTGGAGAGTGGTCTTGGAGAATAAGAAGAAATGGGCGATAGGGTATGCAGTATTCTGCATACTCTATTTCGCCGTGTCTGTTGCTATGCCCCATGACAGACTGGAATCCCGGGGGCTGGAGGGTATCGGAAAGCCCTCGTTAAAACTGAAGACAGAAGCGATAACGGATGATACAGAGCTGAGATTTGAATACCTGCCAGATGCACAGGCGTTAAGCCAGCTTTCTTTTTATTTTACGGCGGATGACGAGGGCGTCTATACGGATGGCCGGATTGATATCGGGGCCTATGACGCGCAGACCCGGGAGCTTCTGGCCAGCGCTTCCTATGATTTGCAGGATCTGGGTGCCGAGGGTTTCTGGGGTGTGGACTTTACACAGGAGCCGGTGGGACAGGCTGTCGAGGTGGTCATCACCGGAAAGGGTATAAAGAACGGACCCTATATCTGGCTGAATACGGAGACGGAGACAGCCGGAACATCCTACGAGGATGGACAGATCCTGGAGAATAATCTGATTTTTAATGCGGTGTACCGGACACAGGTGCACTATGTGAAGAAACCGCTGATCACGACGCTGATGTTGACGATTCTGGGAGCCATGTTTTTCCTGGTGTCCGGGAAGAAGCAGGAAAAAGTGACAAAAAAGCGGGATTCCGGACTTGGGAAAAAAGCGGCTGCTTTCGGGAGAAAGCTGAAGACCTTCTATGAGAAACATAAAAAGCTCCTGGGGCTGGGACTGCTGCTTTTTATTACGGCGCTTATGTTCCTGTATGTGTATGACGTACAGATTCGAAAGGCCATGAACAGCACCCATCGGGAAGTAGTCATGAAGGACAATCAGGAGCTGCTGCCCGTGACAGCGGATACACAGGAGCTGATTCAGTATTATACCACCGAAGAAAAACAGTTGGTGGGGCTGGGTGTGCGGATGGATCTGGGCGAGAATTTTGCGGGAGAGGGACTGATTCACGCAGAGGTCTATGATGTGACCGGGGCGGCAGCTTCCGGCGAGACGACCGATCTGGTGGATCAGGGAAGCCTGCTCTGCGCAGCGGATATCGACGCGGCTACATTGCTGGACGGTCAGTATATGGGCCTGATTTTTGACAACTCCCAGACGGATACCAAGGGACATACCTACGAGGTGAAGCTGCATTTTGCGGATACGCTTCTGGATTCCGGTCTGTCAGTGATTGTGACGCCAAAGGGTTATTACAAAGAGAATACCCTGCTGGTAAACGGCGCGGAGAGCGCGGTCCGGCTCAGCATGAACGCCCATACGTATTTCAATCTGTTCCTGAAAAAGTATTTCTTTGCCATGTTTCTGTTTGCGGAGGCCGTGTGCGCAGGCTTTTATTACCTGGCTTTTATGCGGAAGTGCAAGATAGAGAAAGTATTTCTGTTTACGATTCTCTGCCTTGGCATTCTGTATAATTTCCTGATTACGCCTTATATGACGCCGGATGAGTCCTATCATATCGACATGACCTACCGGCATTCCAATACGCTGCTTGGTATCGAGTCGGCGGGCGAGAATAAGTGCTATAAGCGGATGGACGATACGAAGATCGAATTTACATCGGAGCCCAGCCTGGAGAATTATAAGAACATTTACGACGGATTCTTCAGGGGCGTAAGGGACAACCGGTTGGTGGAGGCGGACGCTACATCTACCACGGAAGCGCCGATGATTCTGTATCTTCCGGCGGTGCTTGGCATGACGCTGGCGCGACTTCTGCATCTGGGAACAGTGCCCATGTATCTGCTGGCGCGCTGGTGCAGTCTTCTGTTCTTCGCGCTGATGACATATATCGGCATGAAAAAGCTGCCCTTTGGAAAGATAACGCTGTTTTTGCTGGCAATTTTGCCCATGAATCTGCAGCAGTGTACCTCCTTTTCCTATGACGCGGTGATTAACGGTGTGATTTTCCTGTATATCTGCTGCTGCATTTCTCTGACCTGGCGGGAAGAACCGGTGAAGCCGGTGGATATTCTGGTCATGGGAATTTTGAGTATTGTGATGATCTACGGAAAAAGCGGTATCTATCTGCCTATCGCATTGCTGGCGCTGCTGATTCCGGCGGAGCGCTTCGGCGGAAAACGGGTGCGGAATTTCTGCATTCTGGCTCTGTGTCTGCTGCCGGTGCTGGCTTTTGTAAATAAGAACACCGTGGCAGTCAATTATATAGCAACGACTACAGAGGCCACGGCTACAGTCGGTTCTTCCACCACAGCCGGTTATACCCTCGGGTATTTCCTGTCACAGCCTCTGGAGCTGGTGCGTATCATGGCGAATACCATTGCGGACAAGAGTGCTTTCTATCTGATGTCTCTGGTGGGACAGAAGATGGGGTGGGTAGAAATCGAGATTTCGGAAGTGATTCCCATGCTGTTTCTGCTGCTTCTGGTACTGTCCTGCATGCGGACGAAGGACGAACCTCAGTATGTGAAGACCGGGCAGAAATGGTGGATTGTCTGCGTCTGTGCGGTCTGTGCAGGGCTGATTCTGGCGGGCATGCTGCTTACCTGGACGCCACGGGATCATATCTCCATTGAGGGTGTGCAGGGACGGTATTTCATTCCGTTTATGCCGGCGTTTCTGCTGGTGCTCCGGAATGGACGGCTTACCTGGAACCGGTCTGCGGAGCGGGGCCTGATGTATGCGGGTCTTGTAGGACAGCTGCTGACGGTGATGTATCTCATCAAGGCAGTATTGATATTGTAAAAAAGGAAACGGAACTTTATGAATAAAAAACGAGTAGCGATCAACATGACGGCCCAGCTTCTGGCCTTTGGCGTCAATATGCTTCTGGGCTTTATCCTGGTGCCGATTATTGAGTCGATGATTCCCAATGCCTATGGTTTCACGGATATCGCCAATAAATTCGTGTCGGCGGCCCAGATCATCGTGTCGGCCCTGAATACCATGGCCAGCCGGTTTATTACTATCCGGATTCACCGGAACGAGCAGCAGGAAGCGGAGGAATATTTTTCTTCCGTGTTCTTCGCCAATGTGCTGATGGCGGTGGTATTTATGTTCCCGGCGTTGTTCGTGGTCATGTATATAGGGAGAATTTTCCAGATCCCGGAAGCGGCCAGCCTGATGGATATCCAGATGCTGTTCTTCTTTATCTTTTTGAACTTCCTGATCAGCATCATTACTTCCGTGTTCAGCGTGGCTTCCTACAGTAAGGATCGTCTGGAACTCAGCTCCATTTCCACGATTCTCGGAGAGCTGACCCGTCTGACTGTACTGTCGGTCTGCTATCTTTGCTTTAAGCCCTATCTGTTTTACGTGGGCTGTGCGTCAGTCTGCTCCACGGTGATTCAGGCGGTGGCGAACCTGACCTTTACCAGAAGGCTGCTGCCGGATATGAAGATTCGGATTCGGGATTTCCGCTGGAGTAAGATCTGGGAACTGGTGTCTCTGGGGGCCTGGAATTCGGTGACCCGTCTGGGACAGCTTCTGCTGGATGGATTGAATACCTCTATCGCGAATATTATGGTCAGCTCAGCGGCCATGACGACCATCTCTATCTCTACCCAGATTCCGGAGGTAATCTCGAATCTGATGGGAACCATTGCGGGCGTCTTTAACCCACAGATGACGATTGCCTATGCAAAAGAAGATAAGGAACAGCTGCTGGAGATTATCGCCAGCGCGGATCGCATTATGATATTTATTATCAGTATCCCCATTGCGTTCCTGACGGTATTCGGTAAGACCTTTTTCGGACTCTGGGTGGGCAAGACACAGGACCCAAAAGAACTCTATATTCTGGCTCTTCTGAATGTGGGTACGCTCTTTGTCAGCGCCAGCATTCAGGTACTGTACCATGTATTTCTGATTACCAAGAAGGTAAAAGTGAATTCCATGGTCATTGTGGGAAGCGGCGTACTGACCGTGGCAACGGTTTTTGTGTTGCTGGAGACCACGGATCTCGGTATGTATGCCATCGTGGGCGTCAGCATGATCTATGGAATCCTGCGTAATCTGATTTTCACGCCGCTTTACGCGGCTCACTGCCTGAAGGTGAAATGGTATACCTTCTACGGCGATATTCTGATGGGCCTGGTGTCCATCGGCCTGATTTGCCTGGTGGTGCTGCCCTTTGAGTTATTTATCAACATCGACGGATGGCTCAAGCTGTTTGGCGTAGGCATCGTGGCCGGAATCCTGGCGCTGCTTGTGAACTTTTTTGTGGTGCTGCGGAAAGGTGAGCGGCAGATGGTGCTGGAAAAGGTGCGCAGTAAACTGGTAAAGCATTAGGCTCCAGTATGAGGAGGGACTGAAATGGTAAGTATCATTGTACCTGTGTATAAAAGTAAGGATACGCTGAAACGCTGTGTGGAAAGCCTGCTGGCGCAGACGGTAGAGGACACAGAGATGATCCTGGTGGACGACGGTTCGCCGGACGGTTCCGGGGAGCTCTGTGACAAGCTGGCGGAAGAGGACAGCCGGATTCGGGTGATTCATAAGGAAAATGGCGGCGTGTCCTCGGCCCGGAATGTGGGTATTGAGGCTGCGAAGGGTGATTATCTGCTGTTCGCGGACAGCGACGATTATGTGGAACAGGATATGGTGGAGAAGCTTCTGGGTGGCATCGGAAATGACGATATCGCCATCTGCGGCTTTCATCATCACTATCAGGGCCGGGACATCGTCCGGATTCCGGAGGTGCCGGGACAAAGCGGCGAGGAAAATTTTCTGGCACTCTACGGTGAAGGATTTCTGAATATGCCCTGGAACAAGCTGTATAAACGGGAGCTGACGGGACGTTTTGACGAGTCCTTAAGTCTCGGGGAAGACCTGCTGTTTAATCTGGATTATCTGCGGCGGGCGGATGGAATCGCCATTGTGAAAGCGCCGCTTTGCCACTATATTCAGGATGAGACCGGGGCAAGTCTCTCGTCGCAGAAGCGGGAGGATCGCCTGATGCTGGCAAAGCATATCTGGCGGGAGACGAACGAGTTTTATCAGGAACTGGCAGGGCATCCGGATGAGAGCGGTGTCATCAATGCCCGTTTGATTCAGGATATGCTGGACGACGTAGAGGGGCTTCCTTTCGATGCGGAGAAAACGAAGAAGGAGAAGCTGGAAGTCATAGACGCCTATTGCCGGGACGCGGAACTGCGGGAAGCGGGGCAGGTGGCGGCACTTAGGGCTCTCGATTATCAGGTGATTCATTTCTGCATGCGCCGGGGCTGGAAGCGGCTAACCTATGAGCTGTGCGAGCTGCGGGCCATGCTGGTTCGGGCCAGACGGGCGGCAGAGGAAGAAGAAAAGGAAGCAGAAGATGCATGATTTAATATCAGTAATTATTCCTGTTTATAAAGTGGAAAAATATCTGTGCCGGTGCGTGGATTCAGTGCTGGAGCAGACCTATACGAATATGGAAATCATTCTGGTGGACGACGGATCGCCGGATAATTGCCCGGTCATGTGTGACGAGTATGCCAGACAGGACAGCCGGGTGAAGGTCATTCACCAGGAAAATGCAGGTCTGTCCGGGGCACGTAATGCGGGCATTGACATGGCGCAGGGTCAGTGGCTGGCTTTTGTGGATTCGGACGATTATCTGGCGGCAGATTTTCTGGAGCGACTGTATCAGGCCTGTGTGGATACGGGTAGCAGCTTAAGTGTCTGCCGCTGGGAATATGTGCGCGGTGAGACAATTCCGGAGCATGGAACCGGGGAGACACGCGTGTATACAGGCCGGGAGATGCTGGCGAATCTCTATGTGCCGGACGGAGCTTATTTTGTGGTAGCGTGGAATAAGCTTTACAGAAAAGAATTATTCGAGGATATCCGATATCCGCTGGGCAGAATCCATGAGGATGAGGCGACCACTTACCGTATCTACGATAAGGTGAAGAAAGCGGCTTATGTGGATCGCTCCCTGTACGGCTATTTCGTGACGCCGGTGAGTATCACCCGGGGGTTCAATCCAAAACGGATGGACTGGGTGACGGCGGTAGCGGAGCGGCTGGATTTCTTTGAACAAAAAGGCTATACAGAGCTGATGGTGCCGGGACTTCAGGCGCTGGCGGATGGAAGTATCGATATCTGGTTTGGCTTACGGGATCAGCTTCCGGGCAGTGAAAAGCAGCAGGAGGAAATACGGACATTGATTCGCGAAGGTCTGCGGCGTGTGAAGAAGTATGGGAAGTTCCCGCTTCGGACGGAGATTGGCTATCGGCTGTTTCTGACCTGGCCGGGATTGTATCGGAAACTACTGAATCAGGTGAAGGATGAAAATGGAAAGCAGTAAGAGATTAAGCGTGATTGTACCGGTCTACAATGTGGAGCAGTATCTGGAGCGCTGTGTGGACAGTATTTTAAATCAGATAGTGAAGGAGCTGGAGATTATTTTAGTGGACGATGGTTCCACGGACAACTCCGGGTCCATGTGTGACGCTTATGCAGCGGAGCACGCCAATATCCGGGTGCATCATAAGTCAAACGGCGGCCTGACGACCGCCTGGAAAGCGGGACTGGAGCTTGCGACCGGTCGGTACGTGGGCTTCGTGGACAGCGACGACTGGATTGACGCGGATATGTATGAGCGGATGCTGACACTTGCCGAGCAGGAGGATGCGGATGTGACGGTCTGCGGGCTGGTCTTTGATTTTGAGGATCCGAAGATTCCGAAAAGAAATGAAATTTCGAATTTCAAAAAAGAAGTCTATGGACGGGCGGACTTGGAGGCTTTATTTCCAACGCTTATCAATGATGGCTACTTTTTCGGACGGACATTGCAGCCTGCCCGGGTGACGAAGCTGTTCCGGAGATCGCTTCTGCAGGCAAATGTGCAGTTCTGCGATGACAAGGTGGCGGTGGGGGAGGATCTGCAGATTACGTTCCCGGTGCTTCTGGATACGAAGAAGCTATGCGTGGTGCAGAATTTTTATCCCTATCATTACTGGATTAATAACAAATCAATTACGGGGCAGTATGACAGCTCTTATATTGAGAAGGTGAAGCTTTTAAGCAGCCGGCTTCAGGCTATCAGCGACGCTAAGGGCGTCTATGATTTCACGGCGCAGATTCGGAATGATTTTCTCGGACTGGCTGTGCTGGCGGTGAAAAATGAGATTTATCGGAATTATAAGGCCGGGCGCCGGAATGTGGTCGCTAATGTGAAGCGGATCTGTGAGGACGTGATGGTACGTGATGCCATGGAAAAGCATACGATGGATAAGCTGTCGGCGTCGATCAAGCTTTACCTGTGGCTGATGCGGACGGGGCATTATAACCTGTGTTACTGGCTGGTGCTGGGGTTTTTTAAGGTGAATTATTATCTCGGGAGAGAGTATAAGAGGCAGTAGAATATAGGACGGACGAAGAGGGAATGTCAAGTGGAGAGACTTTAATAAGTTAAACTAATAAAATAAATTTTTAGAAAACTATTGACAAACCAGAAAAACGTGCATATAATACAAACAACATCAAACAGAGAAACCTGTGAAGAAGAGTAGTAGCGGACAGATGTGGATCTACAGAGAGTTCCGGAGGGTGGAAACGGAGCGTGAGGCAGTCGGTGAATGGACTTCGGAGGGCGGCTTTGAACGAGTAAACGGTCAAGTAGAAGCTGACGGGACCCCACCCGTTATCCATCGGGGCACGTATGATGGTACGTGTAGCGAGTGGACATTTCGCAGGAAATGTCAATTTGGGTGGTATCGCAGAAGTATATAACGCTTTTGTCCCATGTATATGGGGCAGAGGCGTTTTTCGTATACCTAATGAGCCAGGCGTTCAGATGAAAAGCCGGGCCGGAGGAGGTGCTTGCACATCATCCGGTTTGGATTTTCATCTAAACATGCGGCGAACAGCCGCGAGCCTGGGAACACGGAGCGTTCTCAGGATTTACCTGGCGGGGTAGAACGAATGATACTTTCCTCCAGACAGCCGCCTCCGGCAAAGCCGACTGTCACATCTGCCATCTAAATTAAAAAAGAATGGAGAAAAAATTATGAAGAAGATGAATCTGAAAAAACTGGTAGCTTTTGGTTGTGCGGCAGCACTGACAGTTTCCATGGCAGGATGCGGATCCAAGGCCGATACTTCCGCAGACACCGCAGCAGACAGCACCGCAGCAGAGACGGAAGCGGATGCAGCATCCGGCGATACTGCAGAGTACAACGTAGCCATCGTAAAGCAGCTTGACCACGCTTCTCTGGATGAGATTGCAAATGCAGTGGCAGCAGAGCTGGATCAGATTGCAAAAGATAACAACGTAACCATCAATTACGAGATTTATTCCGGTCAGAACGATCAGACCACATTGAAGCAGATTGGCGACCAGGCCATTGCGGACGGCGTAGACGCTATCATCCCGATTGCGACTCTGGCAGCACAGGTTATGACCGTATGCGCCCAGGACACCCAGACACCGGTTGTCTTCGCAGCGATTTCCGACCCGGAGGCAGCAGAGCTGACCGGCATCGACTATGTGACCGGAACCAGCGACGCTCTGGATACCAACAAAATCATGGAAATGATGCTGGCCCAGAACCCGGATATTAAGAATGTAGGCCTTCTGTACTCCCTGTCCGAAGCAAACTCCACCAAGCCGATTGCAGACGCGAAGGCATACCTGGATAAGAACGGCATTTCCTACACCGAGCAAACAGCCAATACCAACGACGAGGTTATCGCAGCAACATCCGCGCTGGTAGCTGACAAAGTAGACGCCATCTTCACACCGACCGATAATGTTATCATGGCAGCAGAGCTGGCAATCTATGAGGACCTGGCAAAGGCAGGCATCCCGCATTACACCGGAGCTGATTCCTTTGTAAGAAACGGCGCTTTCGCTACCTGTGGCGTGAACTACACGGATCTTGGTTCCCAGACAGCTGACCTGGCATACACCGCTATGACAGAGGGTATGGACGGTCTGGAAGACTACTATGTAACAGAGGGCGGCATCATCACTGTTAATACAGAGACAGCTGATACTCTTGGCATCGACCACTCCGCATTCAATGACCTGGGAACTGTCGTAGAGGTTCAGACTACCGAAGACTAATCACAGATTTTAAAATAAGAAGAGACAAAAAGCAGGACAGCGGCGATTTTTAGAAACGCGGCTGTCCTGCCCATCTTTATTTTGGAGGGATTCCTGTGTTACATATTTTACAAACAGCCCTGGAGTTGGGCTTTCTGTACGCGTTGGTGCCCATGGCCCTGTTCTTAAGCTTCCGTGTACTGGACATCGCCGATATGACCACCGATGGCTGCTTCGTGCTGGGCACTGCGGTGTCCGTCACCATGGCGGCAGCCGGACATCCGTTTCTGGCTATTCCGACGGCCATGGCAGCAGGCGTCTGTGCCGGCTTTGTGACCGCATTTTTGCAGACGAGACTTGGCGTGCCGTCCATCCTGGCCGGTATCGTCACCAATATGGGACTTTACACCATCAACCTGATGGTTATGAAATGGAGTGCCAATGTGAGCCTTCTGAAGACAGCCACCATTTTCACCCTGTTCCAGCAGACCGGTATCGGCGGACAGTGGTATGAGGCACTGCTGGCCGGAGCAGTGGTTATTCTGGCGGGCGTATTGCTGGTGCTGTTCCTGGGCACCCGGCTTGGCCTTTCCATCCGTGCCACCGGCGATAACATCGACATGGTGCGTGCTTCTTCCGTCAATCCGACCTTCACGATCACCGTAGGCCTCTGCGTGGCCAATGCACTGACGGCTCTTTCCGGAGCCATGGTAGGTCAGTATCAGAACACCGCCGATATCAACGGCGGAACCGGAATCGTGGTCATCGGTCTTGCCTGTCTCATCATCGGTGAGACCATACTGGGTCGCAAAAGCGTAGTCAAAGGCGCCCTGGCGGCTGTGATTGGTTCCATTATCTATCGATTCATCTACGCGATTGTACTGTATACAAAGATTATGCCGGTACAGGGACTGAAGCTTGTGACGGCTATGATTGTGGCGCTGGCTATCGCGTTCCCGACGATTAAGAACTGGGTGGTATTTCAGCAGAAAAAGAGTGCCCGGAAAAAGACGTACGCAGCGAAAGGAGGCCGTTCATAATGCTGGATATTCAGAACATATCGAAAACCTTTAACCCGGGAACGGTCAATGCGAAGACGGCTCTGTCCGGACTCTCTCTACATCTGAATCATGGCGATTTCGTGACTATCATCGGTTCTAACGGAGCCGGAAAATCCACTCTGTTCATCGCCATCGCAGGCGGGTTTTACGTGGATGACGGCGCAGTCATTCTGGACGGTGAGGACATCACCTTCCTGCCCGAGCACAAGCGCAGCCGCTTCATCGGGCGGCTGTTTCAGGACCCCTTAAAGGGCACGGCTCCGGGCATGACCATCGAGGAAAATCTGGCGCTGGCGTATCTGCGTAGCGCCAAGGGAACCTCGGCCTTTTCCCGTATCTCGAAGAAGGATAAGGCACTGTTCCGGGAGCGTCTGGCCCTGTTAAATATGGGCCTGGAAGACCGGATGAAGCAGCCTGTGGGTCTTCTCTCCGGCGGACAGCGCCAGGCACTGACACTACTTATGTCAACCTTGGTAACGCCGAAGCTGCTGCTCCTTGACGAGCATACCGCAGCCCTGGACCCGGCAACGGCAGAGAAGGTGCTACAGCTGACCAAAGACATCGTAGAGCAGGAACAGATCACCTGCATGATGATCACCCACAACATGCGCCAGGCTCTGGAGCTGGGCAACCGGACCCTGATGATGGCCGATGGCAATATCGTGCTGGATGTGGGCGGCGAAGAGCGAAAACATATGACTGTGGAAGACCTGCTGACCCGCTTCAAGGCAGGCGCGGGACATGAACTGGATAATGACCGGATCCTGCTTTCGGACGCAGCGCAGTAGCAGAAAAGAACAACACAAAATCCCCGAACCGTCTCTGTCATAACGGTTCGGGGATTTTTGTGATTAGGATCGGACATTCCCATTTTTATATGCAATCGGTGTTCGCAGGGAGGAAAACCGAGGCATAGTAAAAAGATATTAGTGAAGCTGCGCAAGCAGAAAATCCAGAGTTATCTGATTGTATTTCTCCAGCTGTTCCCAGTGCTGCACATGTCCGCCGTTCGGAGCCATATAAAGTTTTGCACCCGGGATGGCGTCGCACATAGCCTTGGTGACTTCAACCGGAACAAAGAGATCCCGGTCACCGCCGACAACCAGGGCCGGAGCTTTGACCTTGGGAAGTTCTTTTAAAATGTCAAAGCCCAGAATGGCGTTGCACTGCGCTTTATAGGCGTAGCCCGGTATCGGGTAGGGGGCGGCCATATCGGCCAGCTCAGAGTCCAACATATAAGTCTCGTCCGTTTCCTGGAATGGCTGCGCAAAGATCATCCATTGTCCCAGACGGCCAAAGGTGATGCCATCCAGCTGGCCGCAGGCTTCGCGCAGAATTTCGATGGCGCGCCGGAAGCTGACACAGCAGCTGGGGAAGGTATTGGTCAGGATAATGGAGCGCACACGTTCGGGGTAATGCACCGCCAGATACTGGGTGATAGATGAAGGTAATAGGAATTGATATCGGAACGACGACCGTCAGTGCAGTGGTGCTGGAGCCAGACGGACATGACGGACAGAAGCTTTTGACATCCAGAACCATTGCCAACGGCAGCTTTTTAAAGGGCGCAGACTGGGAACGGATTCAGGATGCGGAAAAGCTGACAGATAAGGCTAAGGCAGTGCTGGATGAGCTTCTGGCGGCATATCCGGAGACGGAGGCTTCCTGGATTCGGAAAAATTGTGGGATTCCTGCGGCTACCGGATTTGGACTGGTGACTCATTTCTACCAGAGCAGGAAGAAACAGGTACCGGAGAGCGCGGTTTCCATGGGAACCATTTCAGATTATTTCGCTATGAAGCTGACGGGCCGGAAGAAGCCGTTGGTACATGCATCTAATGCAGCCAGTATAGGTTTTTATGATACAAAGCAACGTTGCTTTTGTGAGGATAAGATTCGTCTGGCAGAAATGGATCCGGCTATCCTTCCGGATACGGCGAATGAGATGGAAGCAGTGGGAAGCTATCAGGGAATTCCGGTGACTGTGGCCCTTGGAGATAATCAGGCCAGTTTTCTCGGTTCCGTAGGAATGCAGGAACAGGTATGGCAGCTGAATGTGGGAACGGGTGGACAGCTTTCCGTACTTTCGCATGAGCATTTTGAAACAGAGGGAATAGAAGCCAGACCGTTTTTGCATGGAGCCTGGATTCTGACAGGCGCTATCCTCTGCGCGGGAAGGGCTTATGCATGTCTGGAAAAATTCTTTCGCAGCTGCGCGGAGGCTCTGGGAGTAGAAGAATGCTCCTGCTATGCTATGATGGCAGAGCTTGCCGGGAAAGCAGCTGCGGATGCGGATGGTTTCCGGGTGACAACGCTGTTCCAGGGGACGCGGACCTATCCGGAATTGCGCGGTCATATAGAGGGGATCAGTGAGAATAATTTTCTGCCGGAAAATCTTACATTGGGTGTGATTCAGGGAATCGCGCGGGAATATTATGAGCTATATCAGGTGATTCATGAGGGAACAGGACTGGAAGCCAGAGTAATCAATGGTTCCGGAAATGGGCTGAGAAAGAATCTGTTTTTACAAAAAGCTATTTCTGATATGTTTAAAGCTCCGCTCATCCTGACAGATTTGCAGGAAGAGGGAGCTTCCGGAGCAGCGCTTAGTGCCGCTCTTTATTTGCATGAAAGTGCTGGAAGATAAGAAGGTTAAGCCACACAATTCCAGCCAGCATACTGATCCAAATCCCGGCCTTCATGCCGGGCGGATCGAAGCGCAGCCGGATCTCATGCTCTCCGGCAGTCAGCCTTGCGCCCGCAAAGGCGGTATTGACGGTGACCAGATCAGTCTTTTCACCGTCCACGAAAAGCGTCATTCCCTTCTGCATGGGAATGGAAGTAACGAACCAGGTATCCTCGTCTGTCGGAGCGCGGCAGGCGAGGATTTCGTTTTTCTCTGTATCCAGTGATTCCACAGAATTCCAGCTTTTTTCCTGAAAGACCGAGGCGTCCAGAAGACCGAACCGGATATTTCTCAGGGTGTAATGTCCTTTGGGCAGCTTGATTCTTAATTTTGTAAGTTCCTTCTCGGCGGAAGCCAGGAACTGATACTGGAAGGCTTCATTTCCGTTGGGATAGGCAGCGCTGGGGGCAGACAGCTTATTTTTCACGCCGTTGATGGTGATGGTGACAGCCTTTCCGGTGTGGTTGACCACATCGAATTTCAGAAGCAGGAGCTGCTCCTGGATGGGCTGCTTGAAGGTCAGGGTGACGGTGCTGTCCCGGCTGACCTTCAGATCGTAGGAACGGTTCTTTATGTCTCCCGTGGTGGTAAGCTGTACCGTAGCCGGAATCTCTTTCGAAGACCACAGCGGCTGATAGTAGCGGATTTCCGTGCGCCAGCCATCATCATTTTCCGCAGAAGCCTTTCCGGAAATGGTGGAAGCGTCAGCCTCTGCTTCCGGAATCACAGTGGCGCGGGTCAGCGCCTCCGCCTGTTCCCAGCCTTTAATCCGGTTGAACAGGGTATCGGTCATGGTGTCCGGGGTCAGGTAAGCGACCGGAAGTACAGACGTATTTTCCGAGACTGCAGTGGTGCCATTTTTCCAGAGAACGCGGTAGCCCGCAGGCACCTGGGACGGGCTGGTCTCCAGATAGCGGACGCCCATGAAGTTCAGCAGAAACGGGTTATTGGCGGCAAGGATGGCCAGCCGGTTGTTGATCTGCACCGGGGTCTTCAGGTAGTCATAGTAAACCTTGGAGTACTCGTTATTGTAGACTGACGAATACATGGAGCTCTTGCTGCGGACTGACGAAGCGTCCCGGTTACCATTGACTAACGGATGCGTCAGGGAATCGTAGCGGTACAGGGAGTCCGTATACAGGGTCAGCGCCGGTTTGTCGAGGGCGGCGTCCATATCAGCCTGGGTGACAAATTCTTCCTTCGAAGCCGAGCGCAGGAAAAAGAGGCAGGGCATAATCAGAAGACAGAGGAACGCAAAGCGTGACAGCAGGTAGCGAAGCCTGGAGCCCGGCACAGGCGCGACGCCCCCGGAAGCCTCCGCCCGCTCCTCGCTGACTGCCATAGCCAGCAGCACCACGGCCAGCAGAAAGAGAAAGTCTGTCTGTACCAGTGTCCAGTAGCTCTTATGCAGATAGCGGAAAATGACTGCAAAGAGCAATGGAAACGGCCATAGCTGCCAGCGTTCCCGCCCATTTTTCAGATCCGACAGAATCAGCGCACAGTGGAGCAGCAAAAGCGGCAGAAAGGGCATCAGAATCTTCGCCCGGGCATAAAGGGTCGCGTTTAATAAATAGGAAATGCCGCCCCAGAGGAACAGCAGAAGAAAAGTCAGGCTGATAGCCCGGTATTTTCGGATGGCGACGCCCAGTATTACCAGATACAGGACGATAAGGGTCACGCCCAGCCCGTAGGAGCTGTAAAGCAGGGATTGGAAATCTTCAAAAAAGGTGGCCAGTCCCGCGTCGCCTGAGGTCGAAGCGCGCCGGTGTTCCAGAATGGACAGGCCGGTGGGCAGAAGCAGGGCGAAGGCCATGAAGCCGCCCAGAGCACAGGATACGAACCAGGGGCGGAAAAAATATTTACCGGACAGCCAGGCCCAGTACCAGCCGATGACCACGAAGCAGGCCGGTGCATAGTAGAAGCTGTGGAGGCAGATGAGCAGCATCCACAGCGGCAGCAGGGCCGGCATCCGCCGGGGGCTCTTTTTTACCGCCAGCAGGGCCAGCAGCAGGAACGGCATGTAATTCACGAACATCAGCTGCCGGTGTGTATGGAAAAAACAGGAAGCAGTCAGAAAGAGGACGCTTCCCATAAAAGAGTCAAAGCCGGACAGGTTATGCCGCCGGAGCAGCAGATAAAAGAGCAGGATGCTTAAAAGATAGCCGCCCAGTGCATAGGCAATGACGATTTTGTACATAGAAACTGCGGGCAGCAGGCACCCGAGCAGGATGTCCGGTCTGAGATACCCGTAATAAGAAAACTGAAAGCCATTGCTGCCGCCGCCCAGAGGAAGGTATGTGGGCAGAAGTGTCTTCTGTTCCAGCATGGCGGTACGGATGGTCTCCGCCAGGGCAGTGTGCTGGCTCAGCCAGTCGGTGGTGGAGCCGTAAACGCAGCCTGCAGGGAGCGACAGACGTATAAGCAGTGCAAAAAGACCGGTCAGAAGCACCGGATAAATCCATTTTCGAGTCATAAAATCTCCTTAGATGTCGGGTGATACAGGTCGCGGGCTACTCGCCTGCGATGATTTTTTCAATGCCATGCATATCCGCAGCTGTGTCCGTAAAGGAGCTCCAGTAGCTGCCGATAATCTTGTCGCTGGCGGCCAAGCAATAGAGATCCAGAAGAGCGTCGTGCATGCCGGCCACGGAATTGCGGTCGATGGTTCGGGATTGATTGCTGATGATTTTTCCCGGGAACCGGCTGCGAAGCAGCTCTTCCTCGCTCTGGTCGTCGGTGGCCAGGAAGAACCGGGTCTCCGGGTGCGCTGTCAGCTCCTTTTCCATCTCGGCAATAAACTGTTCCGTGGTGCTCTTTCCCATGGAAACCGCATTGTCGGTGCGGCGGATATGGACGCCTACACAGCGGGGCGCAAAGTCTCTGGTAAATGTGTCCACACGCTTCTGAAGCGTGTCGGTGGGCACAAAGAGGGAATAGTCCTTCGTCGGATCAAAGCGCTCGCAGGTGAAGATATAGACCCGCTTTTTCAATGCCCGATAAAAGTCGTCGTTCAGGCGGTCATCCGTCTTGTTATTGCGGATATCGTCGTCGCCGAAGCGCTGGCCTGCGGAAAGCTGGTAATAGAGCTTCCTGGGATCCTTCAGGGAATGGATGTTGATGAGTGTGATATCCGGCTCAAGGATTGGCTGAAACAGATCCTCAAAGGCGGCGTTCAGTTCCGGATTCAGATACCAGAGGATGACCAGCTTTTCCTTTCTGCGCTTCGCAAGCTTCATTGCGGAATTTATCACGCGCATCCTATTGCATAAACCACCGGAAGGTTGTATTATTAACATAGTATACCCTGCCGTAGCTGCGGACAGGTCATGCGACAAAAGCAGCCACGGTTGCCTTTCATTCTTATTGATAAATAGTATAGAAGTAACGCGGTTATTATAGCATTCCGGCGTAACACACACAAGGGAGAACTTATGAAACCACAGAAAATTAAGAATCTGTTTTTACGACAGAGCTATCAGGACGCCTGGGAGGAATACGAAAAATCTCTGACCAGGAAATATTTTATTCACTGGGACTATGTGATTCTGACTGCCTCCAATGAGGAGCAGGCGGACGCTTACCAGGCACAGATTGACGCCAGACTGGAAGCGGGAAGACTGCCGAAGGAGACCATCTACCGGGTGCTGCCCGATCCGGACGGCAAGCGGGTAGGCAGCGGCGGAGCCACCTTCCATGTGATGAAATATTTAAGCGAGCAGGGCGAGGGCGCGGACTTTTTCCGGGGAAAACGAATCCTAGTGATTCATTCCGGCGGTGATTCCAAGCGGGTGCCCCAGTATTCGGCTTGTGGAAAATTATTTTCACCGGTACCCAGGGAACTGCCGGATGGACGGCGTTCCACCCTGTTTGACGAATTTATGATCGGAATGGCGGGTATGCCGTCCCGGTTCCGAGAGGGCATGCTGGTGCTCTCCGGTGATGTGCTGCTTTTATTTAACCCGCTGCAGATTGATTTTACGTTCCACGGAGCAGCGGCCATTTCCATCAAGGAGGATGTGGAGACCGGCAAGGATCACGGCGTATTCTTAGGCGACGAGAGCGGTTATGTGGCCAACTTTCTGCACAAGCAGAGCGAGGAGCATCTGCGGGAGCTTGGCGCGGTGAACAGTCAGAATGCGGTGGATCTGGATACCGGAGCCATTATGCTGGACTGCGATCTTCTGGAAAGCCTGTTCTCCCTGATTGGCGAAAACGGAAAAATCGTTCCGGAGAAATATGACCGCTTTGTCAATGAGCGGGCGCGCATCAGCTTTTATGGGGATTTTCTGTACCCGTTGGCGTCCAGATCCACTTTTGAGCAATTTTTAAAAGAGAAGCCGGAGGGTGAATTCTGCCAGGAGCTTTTAGCCTGCAGGAAAGAAATTTGGGAGGCCCTGCATCCCTATTCCCTGAAGCTTTTGTGCCTGTCTCCGGCTCAGTTTATCCATTTTGGAACGACCCATGAGCTGCTGAAGCTGGTGACGGAGGACATCGACAATTATGAGTTCCTGGACTGGAAGCGGCAGGTTCTGGGCGTGGAGGAGTCGGAGGACGCCAACGCCTGCAGCAACAGCTATATCGAGAGAAATACGAAGATTGCGGAATCTTCCTATATAGAAGACAGTTATATCTACGACGGCAGCGAGGTGGGAGAAGCCTGCGTGATTTCTGCGGTGACCCTGCGGGGGGAGAAGATCCCGGCAAATACGGTACTGCATGGATTAAAGCAGAAGGACGGCCGCTTTGTGGTGCGCGTCTATGGCGTGCAGGATAACCCGAAGGTGACGCTGGAGGACGGCGGAGCCTTCCTGAACGGTACCTTGCCGGAGCTTCTGATAAATGCGGGCATGCAGCCGGAAGATCTCTGGGAAAATGCGGAAGGTACTCATTACCTCTGGACCGCGAAGCTTTATCCGGTGTGTGAAACTATCGAGGAAGCTGTGGCGGCAGCCATGAGAATTCTGGCTATTGCGGATGGCGCAGCGGACGCGGCGGCGCTTGTCTGGTATCGCAGCCAGAAACGTCTGAGCCTGCAGGAGAGCTTTGAGCAGGCTGACGTAAAGGAAATTACCGCATGGCAGGCGAAGCTTGGTACAAGAGTGAGAATTGCCAGATTTTTACTGATGCTGGAGGAGCGCAAAAGCATCGAAGAAACCAGAACAGTTTTTGGTGAGCAGGGTGTGACGGCTTCCCAGGTGGAGAAGCTGCGCGACATTGCGGAGCAGTCGGACTTCAGTATCCGCATGCGTATTTACTATTATTTATCGAAAATGACGACCGGTCAGGTCAGCGAGGATCTGGAAAATCAGTGTTTCCGCTACCTCTGCGACAGCTTATATGAGGCCAGCATCGGCAAGACCCCGGAGGAGGAGCCGTACCACATCACAAAGGATGAAGTGAAGGTGGAGCTGCCCATCCGTGTGAATTTCGGCGGAGGCTGGTCCGATACGCCGCCTTACTGCAACGAGCATGGCGGCACAGTGCTCAATGCGGCGGCGAAGCTGAACGGCATTCTGCCGGTGATTGTGACCGTGAAAAAGATAGACAAGCCCTGTATTGCGCTGGCAAGTACCGATTCAGGGGCTTATGACGAATTTACGGATGTGAAGGCATTGCAGAGCTGCCGGGATCCCTTTGATACCTATGCCCTTCACAAGGCTGCGCTTCTGGCCTGCGGCATCGTGCCCCTGAACCGGGAGACAACGCTTAAGGAGCTTCTTGGTAAGCTTGGCGGCGGCCTGTACCTGTCCACAGCGGTTATGGGAATTCCCAGAGGTTCCGGTCTTGGCACCAGCAGTATCCTGGCGGGCGCCTGTGTGAAAGCTATTTTCGAATACATCGGGAAAAAAGTGACTGAAAATGAATTATATACCCATGTGCTCTGCATGGAGCAGCTCATGAGCACCGGCGGCGGCTGGCAGGATCAGGTGGGCGGCCTGACGGACGGTATCAAGCTGGTCAGCACCAAGCCGGGCCTGATGCAGAATATCGAAGTACAGCACCTGAACATCCCGGAGGAAGCGCTGCAGGAGCTGAAAGACCGCTTTGTGCTGATTTACACGGGACAGCGCAGACTGGCGCGGAATCTGCTGCGGGAGGTAGTCGGCGGCTACATCGGTTCCAATCTGAACTCACTGGAAGTACTCTACGAGATCCAGCAGGTGGCAGTCCTGATGAAATTTGAGCTGGAAAAGGGTAATATCGACGGCTTCGCGGAGCTGCTTGACAGGCACTGGGAGCTGTCCCGGCGGCTGGACGGCGGCAGCACCAACACCTGTATCGACCAGATTTTCCTAAGCTGCGAGGACCTGCTGGCGGCCCGGATGATCTGCGGCGCGGGAGGCGGTGGATTTTTGCAGGCGATTCTGAAAAAGGGCTGCACGAAGGAGCAGCTGCGTGAACGGATTCGCAGCGTATTCCAGGACAGCGGCGTGGACGTATGGGATTGTGAGCTTACATCGTAGCAATGAGCAGTGCCAAAACAGATAGAGACAAATCGGCTGTTTACAGACGAATTTGACTATAGCTGTTTTGATAGGGCGAAGCCCGTGAGCGAGATGGAGCGAAGCGGAATCGAGCGTGCACTGCGGGGTAGTGAAAGAACAAGGAGACTGTTTTGAAAGTATTGCAAATCAACACCATCTGCGGCAGCGGAAGCGTGGGCCGTATCACGGTGGATATCGTACATGCCCTGGAGGCCCAGGGGGATGAGGGAATGGTGGCCTTTGGCCGCCGGACCGCGCCGGAGGGTGTACCGGCCTATAAGTTTGGCACGAACCTGGACATGGGGCTTCATGTGCTCTGCACTTTCTTCAAAGGCGAGCACGGCTTTGCTTCGAAGAAGCAGACGGGCAGATTGATAGAGAAGATCAAGGAATACGACCCGGATATCATTCATCTGCACAATATCCATGGTTTTTATCTGGATGTGGAGCAGCTGTTCCGGTATTTGAAGACGGCCGGAAAGCCGGTGGTCTGGACCCTGCACGACTGCTGGAGCTTCACAGGGCACTGCGCCCACTTCGATTATATCGGCTGTATGAAATGGAAGACGGGCTGCGGAAATTGTCCTCAGTATCGGAGCGTATACCCTTACGCATTATTTAAGGATAATACCGCATCCAATCACAGACGGAAAAAAGCAGCCTTTACCGGCGTGCCGTCCCTGACCGTGGTGACGCCGTCCCGGTGGCTGGCAGGCTACGCGCGGCAGTCCTATCTGGGCGAGTATCCGGTGGAGGTGATTCCGAACGGCATTGCCTTAGATAAGTTCCATCCGGTGGACAACGGGCTGCGGGAGCGCCTGGGCTTTACGGGCAAATACATTCTGCTGGGCGTGGCCAGCATGTGGGAGGAGCGAAAGGGATACGCTTACTTTGAGCAGCTGGCGGATCGGCTTTCCGACGATTATCAGATTATTTTAATCGGTTTATCGAAGCAGAAAATGAAGAAGTTGCACCCGAAGATCCACGGCGTCATGCGGACCAACAGCATGGAGGAACTGGCCGAGTATTATTCCGTGGCGGATGCCTATGTGAATACGACCCTGGAGGATACCTTCCCCACCACCAATCTGGAGGCCCTGGCCTGCGGAACCCCGGTGATTACCTTTGCCACGGGCGGCAGTGTGGAATCCGTAGATGAGACCTGCGGCAAAGTAGTGCCGAAAGGAGATATCGAGGCATTGGAGACAGCCGTTAAGGACATGCGTGCCGAGCCGGATAAGCGGACGGCCTGTCTTGCAAAAGCGTCTCATTATGATAAGAACGAGCGGTTTCAGGATTATCTGAAGCTGTACGCGAAGCTATTATACGAGGAGTAAAATTATGGAAAATCCAAAGGTTTCGATCATTACGACGACCTATAATGATAAAGAGAATCTGAAGAAAATCATTGCCCAGGTGAAGAAGCAGGATTATGACAATATCGAGTATGTCATCGTGGACGGCGGTTCCGCCGATGGCACCCGGGAGGTCATTGCGGAGGCAGAGGCATATTTCGGCGATCGGCTGAAATGGATTTCCGAGAAGGACAAGGGAATCTATGACGCCATCAACAAGGGAATCCGGCTGTCCACCGGCGACATCTTAGGCTGCTGCTTCGACCAATATGCAGGTCCGGATGTCATCAGTAAGATGGTGGCCATCATGGAAAAGGAGGGCACGGACGGCGTACACGGCGACCTCTATTATATGGAGGGCGACAAGGTGGTGCGCTACTGGCACCAGGGCCAGGGTAATATCCGCTGCGGCTGGATGCCCGGTCATCCGACCCTGTATCTGAAGAAAAGTGTGTATGACAAATACGGCCTTTATAAGACCGATTACCGGATTTCCGCGGATTATGAGTTTATGATCCGGATTCTGAAGAATAAGAAAGTGAAGTTATCTTACTTGCCGGAGGTGTTGATTTACATGTCCCACGGCGGCACCAGTACGAACAGTCTGGGAGCGTATCTGGCCGGAATGAAAGAGGGGCATCGGGCGCTTCGCGAGAATGGCGTGCGGTTCGCGTGGTTCACGGATTTATGCAGAACGCTTCGTGTACTTGCACAGTTTATAAAAAAGATGTAAAATGTGACATACACTAAGGCATGCGAACGTGCATACATAAGCAGGCGCGTCGTGCTTGCACGTAAGCGACAGTTTATGTATGCACGTTCATAGGGCGCAGCCTGACAGCGAGATGGAGCGAAGGGGCAAGGTGAGCTCGAAGAGCGAGAAAGTGCCCTGGGGCGCATCGAGCTGCATGCCTGGACGATCTATAAAACATAAGGAGACACACAGATGAAATGTCTGGTCATCATCCCCGCCTACAATGAAGAAGAAAACATTGTGCGCGTGGTGGAAAACCTGAAAAATAATTACCCGATGTATGACTATATCGTCATCAACGACGGATCCTCCGACAGCACGGCAAAAATCTGCCGGAAGAACGGCTATGAGCTGGTGGATCTGCCGGTGAACTTAGGGCTGGCCGGAGCCTTCCAGACGGGTCTCAAATACGCCTATCGGAATGGCTACGATTACGCCATCCAGTTTGACGCGGACGGACAGCACCGTCCGGAATTTATCGGCCCCATGCTGGACAAGATTCAGGAGGGCTACGATATCGTCATCGGTTCCCGGTTTGTGACCGAGAAGAAGCCCCATTCCTTACGGATGCTGGGCAGCAACCTGATTTCCATGGCCATGAAGCTGACCACCGGCCGCAGGGTCAAGGATCCCACTTCGGGCATGCGGATGTTCAATAAGAAAATGATAGCGGAATTCGCCCTGAATATGAACTACGGCCCGGAGCCGGATACGGTATCCTATCTTCTGAAGCAGGGCGCCACCATCGCCGAGGTTCAGGTGGAGATGGATGAGCGGATCGCAGGCGAGAGCTATCTGAACCTGACCAAATCTATGATGTATATGTTACGGATGCTTCTGTCGATTCTGCTGATTCAGAACTTCCGGAAGCGCAGGGAGGTGAAGGTTTCATGACACCGGTATTTCGCATTGTGCTGATTGTGGTATCACTCCTCAGCACCTATTATATTTTGAAGAAAATCCGTCAGTCCAAGCTGCAGATCGAATATGCGATTTTCTGGATTGTCTTTGCGGGCGTGCTGGTTATCATCAGCCTGTTCCCGTGGCTTGTGACCCTGTTTACGAGACTTCTGGGTATGCAGCTGCCGGTAAACTTCGTGTTTATGGTGTTCATCTTCATTCTGCTGCTGAAGCTGTTTATGATGACCATTGAGCTGTCTACCCTGGAAAATAAGGTAAAGGACCTGACCCAGGAGCTGGCTCTGGAGGAAAAGGAGCGGGCAGACGAACTGAAAGAAAAGGAGAATTAGAAACGTGGAAACGATATACGAGATTACCAGAAATCTCTGGGAAAAGTATGTAAACTGGATGAAAGACGAAAAGAATATGGCGAAGTTTCTGGTATGCTGCTTTGTACTGAGCCTGCTTCCGATTCTGGCATTGAGCTTCTTCAACCATCCGGTTATGGACGATTTTAACTATGGTATTCTGACCCGCCATGCCCTGGAGGAGAATTCCGGACTGGCTGTGATTCCGGCAGTGCTGCGGGCGGCGGTGCAGAGAGCGGAGAACCTGTGGCATGAGTGGCAGGGAACCTACAGCTTTGCGGTGATTGGAGCCCTGCGGCCCTCGATTATCTCTGAACGCCTGACCTTCATCCAGACTTTTATTCTGGTGGGCGTCATGGTGATTGGTTTTACTTATTTTATCGATGTCATGCTGCACCGAATCTTAGGTATGTCGAGAGCTGTGGCTGTCAGCGTGTCTGTGGTGGTACTGACGCTCTGCATCCAGTATGTCCCGGTGGGACTGGAAGCCTTTTACTGGTGGATTGGAAGCGTGGGATATACAGGATTTTTCTCCATGCTGCTGATTCTGATGGGGCTGATTGCCGACGGTATGCATAAAAAGCAGATTTCCGCAAAACGTATGGTGGGAATGATTCTGATCCTGATCCTGCTGGGCGGCGGCATGTATCCCAACGCGCTTCTGACAGCGGTATTGATGTTCCTGCTGTTCCTGGACGCGATCGTGGAAAAAAAGCGGTATCCGAAGAAGCTTCGGATTCAGCTGGGTTCCCTGTTTATCGTATACCTTCCGGCCTTTTTCCTGAATGTATTGGCTCCGGGCAACTATCGCCGCCAGTCCAATTTCCAGCCCCGTACCCCGATGGAGGCTATTTACAAGTCCTATACCAAGTCTCTGGACTATATGTTTAACGAGGCCACCAATGTGGTGATTGTGCTGGTGATTTTCGCTCTGTTCCTGGTGATGCTGTGGCAGCTGAAGAATACGAAGTTTTCCTTCCGGTGCCCGCTGATGTTTACTCTGGTAAGCTACAGCCTGGTGGTGGTTATGTGGGTTCCGGCCATCTTCGCCGTGCGTTTTATCTCCGGCGGCCGCTACTATAATATCTGCTTCTACGGTGTGATTCTGTTCTACGCGTCCAACGCCATTTACTATGCCGGATGGCTCAGACGGCAGTATGAAAAATGCGCGCAGGAGGTACAGGAGCTGCTGCGGAAAGCCACTCCGGTACTGCTGGGCGTGGCAGGCGTATGCTGTGTGGTCGTGGGAATGTGGAAGCTTAACATTGTAAACGATCTGGAAGAAATTACCTTTGCGACGGCGTTGAAATCCATGGTATATGGAGAGGCACAGGTATACGACAAGGAAATCCGCATGCGTGAGAAGCTTTATCACGATCCGGATGTCAAAGAGGTTGTAGTAGAAGAGGTTACCTACCGTCCGGAACTGCTTTATTTCGGCACACTGACGCCGGATCCGGACGACAGCCGCAATTTGGCCATGTGCGATTATTATCACAAGGATTACATGGTGAAGCATGTAGAAGAGGAAGAATCGTCTGAGGAGGATAGCGACACTCAGACTGAGGATACAGAAAATGCAGACAATACAGAAGACGCTGAATCAGCAGAATAGGAGAAAAGACATGAAAAAGATTATTGTAACAGGATGCAACGGACAGCTGGGCAGGGCTGTTAATCAGCAGTATGCAGGCAGCACAGAGTATGAGCTTGTGAACACCGATGTGGCAGAGCTGGACATTACCAGGGTGGACAAGGTACTGGAGCTGGCAAGAGAAGTAAAGCCCTACGCCATCATCAACTGCGCGGCTTACACCAATGTGGACAAGTGCGAGGTGGAGCAGGATCTGGCGTATAAGATCAACGCCATCGGAGCCCGCAACCTGGCTATCGCGGCAGCAGATACCGGAGCAAAGCTCATGCATATCTCTACCGACTATGTATTTCCGGGGGATGTATCCGCCCATCCACTGACAGAGTTTGACTCAGTAAGCCCCAAGAGCATGTACGGCGCAACCAAGCTGGCAGGCGAGAATTTCGTAAAAGATTTCGCAAATCAGTACTTTATCATCCGTACCGCATGGCTGTACGGTGACGGTCACAACTTCGCAAAGACCATGCTGAAGCTGGCGGAAAATAACGATAAGATCGGCGTAGTCATGGATCAGGTGGGAACCCCCACCAGCGCGGTAGAGCTGGCCAAGGCTATCAAATATCTGCTTCCGACCGACAATTACGGTCTGTTCCACGGTACCTGCGAGGGCGACACCAACTGGGCCGAGTTTGCGGCTACCGTACTTCGCCTGGCAGGCAGCAGGACTGAGATCGAGCCGATTACCTCAGAGGAGTACAAGCGCCGCTTCCCGAATTCTGCAGACAGACCGGCCTACTCCATTCTGGAGAACTATATGCTGAAGCTGACCACCGATTTCTCCTTCGCTTCCTGGCAGGACGCTATTGAAGTGTACATGAAGGAACTGCTGGCGAAATAACATTTGCACATAAGAGAAGGAGAGAAATCCGATGACAGGAAATGATATTTTATATCTGGTAATTCCCTGCTATAACGAGGAGGCTGTACTGCATGAGACCGCGAAGCAGCTTCTGGAGAAAATGAATTCCATGTTCGATCGGGGCATGATTTCCCGGGAGAGCAAAATCATGTTCGTAAATGATGGCTCCAAGGATAAGACCTGGGAAATTATCCGGGAGTTACATGAGTCTAACCCCATCTATTCCGGTGTGAAGCTGTCCAGGAATAAGGGTCATCAGAACGCGCTTCTGGCCGGCCTGATGACGGCGAAGGAAAAGGCGGATATGGCCATTTCCCTGGACGCCGATCTGCAGGACGATGTAGACGTCATTGACAAGATGGTGGAGAAGTATTATGAGGGAAATGACGTGGTATACGGCGTCAGAAGCGCCCGGGATACGGACACCTTCTTTAAGAAATTTACTGCCGAGGGCTTTTATAAGATCATGCAGGCTATGGGCGTGGAAATCGTATTTAACCATGCAGATTACCGTCTTATGAGCAAGCGCGCCCTGGAAGGATTGTCTGAGTTTCGCGAGGTAAATCTGTTCCTGCGCGGTATCGTGCCGCTCATTGGGTACAAGTCGGACATCGTCACCTACGAGCGTCATGAACGTTTCGCGGGCGAGTCCAAGTATCCGCTGAAGAAGATGCTTGCTTTTGCCACCGATGGGATCACTTCCTTCAGCATCAAGCCGATCCGTATGATTACCACCTGTGGTTTCCTGATTTTTGCCATCAGCCTGATTATGCTGATTTATTTCCTGGTGGTGCATTTCATGGGCAGAACCGTACACGGCTGGACCAGCACCATTGTGTCTATCTGGGCCATCGGCGGTCTGCAGCTTCTGGCTATCGGTATTGTGGGTGAATATATTGGAAAAATTTACCTGGAAACCAAGGCGCGTCCCAAGTATATTATTGAGACTGTACTGGATAAATAATTAGGAGAGTTTTATGAACAGCTTTTTGAAAAAGCGTGGGCTGAACCGGATGGATCTGTGCTATCTGGCGGCTCTGACGCTGATTGGCCTGGGTATCCGTGTCATCCTGCGTGTGGTGATTACAGACGACTGGCTGATGTACTGGGATCCGTGGATTTCTGATTTGAAGGAGATGGGATTTTCCTATCTGGCTACGGATCGCTATGATTATACACCGACCTTCGTTTATATTCTCTGGGCCATCAGCAGGCTGTCCATCAACCCGATGACGGCCTATAAGGGCCTGCACTGTGTGTTGGACTTTGTGGCGGCGGGCATTCTGGGAAAAATGATTTGGAAGGTTACCGGAAGCAAGCGCAAAGGCATCCTGTCCTACGGCCTGTTTCTCATTGTGCCCACCATCTGGGCCAACAGCGCCCTGTGGGCTCAGTGCGACATTATTTTTATGACCTTTTTGCTGCTGTGCTTTTATTACCTGTTTGAGGACCGCCCCTGCAAAGCCATGTTTTTCTACGGGATGGCCTTTGTGTTTAAACTCCAGTCCCTGTTTATTTTCCCGTTCCTGGTGATTCTGTGGGTGAATAAAAAGGTGGATCTGAAGCATTTTCTGTGGATCCCGGCGCTGTATTTCTTAAGTATCGTGCCGGCCTGGATTGCGGGACGGCCACTGATGGATCTGATCAATATCTACATGGCCCAGGGAGCTCAGGATGTCTGGTCCCTGTCCATCAAATGGCCGAATATCTATCAGATCATCGGAAATCAGTTCTTTTTGCTTGAATACGCTTCGGCGGGCACGTGGCTGATTCTTGGTATCCTGATGATCATCCTGTACGCCATGGCTCAGAAGCGCTACCGGATTACCAATGAATTCATCGTGCAGATGGCGCTGTTTTTCGCGATTCTGACGCCCTGGTTCCTGCCGCACATGCATGAGCGGTACGGCTGTGTGGCGGATATTCTGGCGATTATCTATGCCATGATGAATATGAAGAAATTCTATTTCCCATTGGTGCAGATTCTGGTGTCCTTCAATTCCTATATGGCTTACTTAAGCCATCTGGGTTCCGACGAGCCTACCATTTACTACAGCGTGTGGGCCTTTGCAGAGCTTGGGCTGATCGTCCTGGTGGGCCTGGATATCTGGCATTATATGCGGAATCCGGAGAACCAGATCCCTATGGAACAAGAGACTGTGAAGAAGGAGGCCGCGTGATGGATGAATTTCTGAGAAACTTTATTTCTAGAAAATGGAATGTGCGCGGCGTGACCTTTACCTTTCTGGATCTGCTGCTGGCAGTATGTATTACCGGTACAGGACTGGCGCTCCGCTCCACGGTCATCGAATATACGCCGACCGACACATGGAAGCTCTGTGCGGTTGTGCTGGAATTTGCGCTGGCGGTTCTGTGCGGCGCGATTGTACACAGTTATACGGGAAGCCGGCTGCGGGCTTTCCTGACCTACGCAATTTTGGCGATTTATCCCACGGCGGTGGCGAACGGCTCCCTGTGGAATATTAACTGTATTTATTATGTGATTCTGCTTTTCCTGGGTCTCTATCTCTACAGTCGGGGAAATGCGCTGCTTGGAACCGGAAGCATCCTGGCGGGGCTTCTGATCGCGGTGTTCCGCGTCCGTTCCTGGTGGATGACGCTTGACGTGGCCTATCCGGTGTCCTTGAATCGGGGGTGGCCGAATTTCTACGAGATTATCGGGAAAAATGCCTTTGTGGAGCTTTACGATAAGGTATCCCTGCTGATTCTCGCTGGTATGTTTTTAACTGGAATTTACTGGTTTACTGATAAAAAGGTGAAGGTAACGAAGGACATGGTGCTTCGCATCTTCCTGTTTGCAGCGATTCTAGTGCCTTATTTTGCGCCCTATATGCCGGCCTGGGCCGGGTATACGGCGGATGTGGCGGCGCTCATCTACTTCATGCGCTGGCCGAAGCGGTTTTATCTGCCGATGCTGCATCTGATTGTGTCCTACAGTGCTTACGCGTACGCCATCAACGGCGAGACGAAGCTGCCGATGGTGGTATTTTCTGTACTGCTGCTGGCGATGCTTACGAATGTGGGCGTGGATCTTTATCGCACGGCTGTGAAGGGCGAGTAACATTCCCCTATAGGAGAATAGAATGGTTTCAAATATTATATTGACCCTGGCATTTTTAGTTGGCGTGGCGGCAGTCTACTACCTGGTTCCAAGGCGGTTCCGGCAGTGGCTGCTGCTTCTGGCAAGCATGCTTTTCTATGTGAGTGCCGGTCCATGGATGCTGGTATTGTCCGGCGGAAGCGCGCTCTGGAGCTTCTATGCCGGGGCAAAAATCGAACAGGCGGAGACGAAAGAAAAAAAGAAGGTCTGGCTGTGGGCGGGAATTCTGCCGATACTGGGCGTTCTTTTTGTGTATAAATATTTCAATTTTTTTGTGGGTTCGGTGGCGGCACTGCTGGCACTGGCGGGACTGGGCGGAAGCGCGCCGGTTCTAAGTCTGGCGGTGCCAATGGGGATCTCCTATTATACCTTTAAAATGATAAGCTTTTTGGCGGATATTTATCTGGGAAAACGGGGTGCGGAGCGCGGCCTGGAGGGCTGCGGCGCTTATCTGACGTACATCCTGTTTTTTCCGCAGATTCTGTCGGGACCGATTGAGCGGTCGGAGCATTTTATCGAACAGCTTCATGAGGGACCCACATACCATGCGGAGCTGTTTTCCGTGGGACTTCAGCGAATAGTGCTGGGACTGTTTAAGAAAATCGTAATTGCGAACCGGCTGGCGGGGTACGTGGACACGGTCTTTGGCGCGCCGGAGAGTTATCCGGGACTGGCCTGTGTGATGGCGGCGTTCTTTTATTCATTCCAGCTGTACTGCGATTTTTCGGGGTATTCAGATATCGCCATCGGTATGGCAAATGTGCTGGGAATTGACAGCGGTCAAAACTTTGACTGTCCCTATTTTTCCCGGGGCATCAAGGAGTTCTGGAGCCGGTGGCATATTTCCCTGTCCGGCTGGCTTAAGGATTATATCTACATTCCGTTGGGCGGCAACCGGGTAAGCCCTGTGCGCCACCGGCTAAATGTGCTGGCGACCTTTCTGGTCAGCGGTCTCTGGCACGGAGCGAACTGGAACTTTGTGATCTGGGGCGGGATGCATGGCCTGTGGAATATCATAAGCACAAAGAAAGAGGAGAGCGTGCCTCTGGCGCGCAGGGTGCTTGAGACACTGATTACCTTCTGCGGCGTAACCTTAGCCTGGGTCTTCTTCCGGGCTGAGAGCTTCGGAAAGGCACTGGGGTTCCTCACGCATGCAGTTACCTGCTTTTCTCTGTCCTATGTGGACATCCAGAATTCCATTCTGCCCTTCACCGGGGATAATACCTGCGCCGCCTATTTCCTGACTGCCTGTGGCTTTCTGTTCCTGTTATTCCTCTATGAGAGAGGGCAGGTGTATGGGAAGAAGGAGAAGCGCGAGGGCATGGTGCTGAGTAGTGCGTGGCTGGCCGTGATGCTGGTGAGCGTGGTGCTGTTCGGAGTGTTCGGGGCGTCGGGGTTTTTGTACGCGAATTTCTAATAGAGAATTGAAAAATAGATAGGAAAGTATCTGTCCACCTTTTTATAATTGAAAAGTGGATAAATTTTATAGGATAAGTGAGAATATTTATTTATGAAACGAGTATTAAAGACCGTGGCAGTTGCCTTCATAATAGCGCTGATCCTGATTTTAATTAAAAATGAATACGCCCGCTGTCTTCCGGCATCTACCTACGGCATGCAGGCAGCCATCCGGAAAGAACGTGTGGATAACCTCTTCATCGGTTCGTCCATGTTCCGGCAGGGCCTGGATATCGACGTGCTGGAGGCGGAGCTTCCCGGCAGCAGCTACATCCTGTCTTATAATGGCAACCAGCCGGCGCTGATGGCCCTGGAGCTGCAGTATATGCTGGAGCAGGGGCTGCAGGTAAAAAATCTGTACATTGATCTGTATCCCTACACAGCGGCAGCCGATCCCTGGATCAGCGACACCAAGATTTTGCTGGACACAGATCTGAAGTTCAAGGCAAAGGCCTGGCGGCTGATGAGAAACAGCACCGACGTGAGCTTCGGGGACTTCTATGAGTTCTTTGTGACGGCCAACAACGAGCAGCTTCTGACCTATCCTCTGAACAATAAGATTGTGTCGTCCCAGTTCCGGGACGGCGGCAGTCTGATTCGCCAGCAGGGCAGGACAAGAGAAGAGCTCTATGCCCTGGGAACCCTGGGAAGCCGGGACGGCGTGAACCGCACCCAGGCCGAGGGCTATGGAAAAATCGTGGAGCTGGCAGAAGACTATGGCCTGAACCTCTGGTTTCTGGAGACGCCCAAGTATGAGCGGATGTATGCGGATGAGGATTATCAGAAGTTATACGCGGAGGCTCTTTCTATCGTGCAGGAGCTGCAAAGTGGGTGGACCGGAGACGGCAGCTTTGCGATTCTCTGCGGGGAGGAGCTGGATTTTGATATTTCGGAAGCTGGAGATTATCAGGATTTGATTCACCTGTCGGCGGAGGGACGCGAGAGTTATACAGCCTTACTCTGTGAGAAATTAAAAGCGACAGAATAAAAATTATCAAATGATAAAAGCAAAGTTATGTAAACTAAAATTACCGCAGGGCATTGGCGGAGACAGAATGGAGGAAGCAGCTTGAAAAAACTGGACTATATCGACGGACTGAAAGGAATCGGCGCGCTGATGGTATTTTTCTGCCATTTTGTCTTTGCCTTTTATTACGCGGCCTACAGCCTGACCGGAGATGCAGTGAACACCAATTCCGGCATCGAGATTACCATCGGCAAAACGCCTCTGAATCTGCTCTACAGCGGGAATTCGGCGGTCTGCTTATTTCTGGTGTTCAGCGGCTTCGTGCTCTGCCTGTCCTATTTTCACACAAGGGATAAAGGACGGCTGAAGTCCGCGGCCTGGAAGCGTTATTTCCGGCTGATGCCGATGATTTTGATGATCAATACCGTGATCTTTGTCCTGATGAGCCTGGGATGCTATCGCAACGACGAGGCGGCCATCTTGACCAAATCGACGGTGTGGTTCGCGGGCTTTAATCAGTTTCAGCCGAACTTCCTGCAGATGCTGGGCGAGAGCCTGGCCGGCTGCTTTCTGTTCGGCACCAACAATTATAACGGCGTCCTCTGGACCATCCCTTACCTGTTCTCCGGCGCGCTGGTGGTCTATCTGGCGGCTTATCTGGTGGGGGAGAATCCGTTTCGGTATGTGGTTTATCTGGTGATGCTGCTGGCAGCGGTGAAGACCGACATTTACTTTGCGGGTATCTTCCTGGGCTTCGCGGCGTCCGACTTTTTTTGCACCCGGCAGAAGGGCATGGAGCTGTGGCGGCGGTTCTGGCTTCTGCCGCTTGGTAGCTTTGTACTGGGCGTGTACCTGCTGTCCTATCCGTCCATCGGTTCGGACATGAGCGGCACGATTTACGGCATATTGCCATCGGTCTATACAACCCTTTATCACCTGGCGGGCGCGGCGCTGTTGCTGGCAGGCGTACTGGGACTGCCGGGACTTCAGAGGTTCTTCGGGGCAAAGCCCTTCCGGTTCTTAGGTAAGGTGTCATATTCCCTGTATCTGCTGCATTTCCCGGTGATTGCGACCTTTTCCTGCTGGCTGTTCTTAAGCCTTTACGGGAAAATGAGCTACGGGCTGCTGACAGCTTTAGATTTTGTCTGCACGCTGGCGCTGGTGCTGATACTCTCGGCGCTTAGCCGGAAGTATCTGGAGCCGGTGAGCGGGCGGCTGACCGCCGGAATTTCGAAGACATTTGCAGGCAGGAAGAAGGAGTGATGGAAATGGAGAAAAAACGAATCGCATGGCTGGATGCGGTCAAGGCCGTCGGCATCCTGGTGGTGCTTCTGGTACACACGGGGCGCTCTTTCGGGCCGGTAAGCTTCTACGGCGGCATGTTCTATATGCCCATCTTTTTCATCACGGCGGGCATGACCTTTTCCTATAAGCCGGAGGAGAGCTTTGGAGCTTTTGTAAAGAAAAAAGCGAAACGTCTGCTGCTTCCCTATTTCGGTTACAACCTGTTTCTGTTTGTGTTTTTCTTTTTGCGGGGAAATGCGGACGGGCAGACCCTGCTTGGCATCCTCTATTCCCGCAACTGTCTGATGCCCATGGATTCCGCCACAAATGTATATTTTATGCAGATTCTGAACGCGCCCACCTGGTTTCTGACCTGCATGTTTGTGAGCTATATCCTGTTCTGGATTCTGATGCGGGCAGCGAAGGGTGATTCCCGAAAGGCCTTTGTGGGAAACGGAATTTATCTGCTGATAGCCATTGGCCTTCATTACGCGTGTCCTGTACTGCTGCCCTGGAGCATCGACTGTGCCTTTTATGCTGTGACTTTCCTGATCATCGGCAAGCTGGCGGCGGTGCAGGACTGGGTCGGAAAGCTTTTGAAAAAGCCGTTTTATCTGTTCCTGGTGGCCGCAGCCTTTGTGCTTGCAGCCCGCTGGAATGGAAGCGTCAATATGTCCGTGGGGGATTATGGACGGAGCATGGCCCTGTATCTCTTCGTGGGAACGGCTGGCTCGCTGATTGTGATGTCTCTGTGCAGCGCCCTGTATGAGACGAAGCATACGAAGTGGCTGCAGAGACCGCTGGAATGCATCGGACGGCATACACTGCCAATTTTGTGTCTGCACCTGTTTGTGTATTCCGTCATTGGAATGGTGTTTGGTATGCTTGGCATCACGATGTAAATGAATGGATTTCCGGAACTCAGATTGAGAATTATAACTAAGAATTTCGGCAGAATCCTGACTTGTGTATTTAGTCCATATGCAGTAAGATGAAGATATAGAAATGAAAAAAGGAAAATATTTACAATACATTTTTGCTAAGCTCTGCTTACCAACCACAGCAGCAGAGAGACAGGAGGTATCTTATGAACTACCACGTAAATGAATATATAAAAAACACCGTCCGGGTCTTCCCCATGCAGAACCGCTACGGCATGCACCGCTATGATATGAATGAGAACCCGGAAGGACTGCCGAAGGAATTTGTGGATTCCGTGCTGAAGGAGATTACGCCTGAATTCCTTGCGATCTATCCGGAGCCGGACCGGTTCCTGCATAAATACGCGAAATTCATCGGCGCGGAGTATGAAAATGTCCTGACCACCAACGGCTCCGATATGGCCATCCGCTATCTTTTGGAGACCTTCGGTGAGGTGGGCAAGGAGGTCGTGACCGTGGCTCCGTCCTTCGAGATGTATTGGGTCAACTGCTGTATCCTGGGCTATAAGCATGTGCCGGTGGCCTACGAGCCGGATCTGACCATCAAAATTGAAAACATTCTGAATGCGATCCATGACAATACCCGCATCGTGGTGCTGCTGAATCCCAACAACCCGGTGGGAAATGTGTATACCGAGGAAGAGCTTCAGCAGGTTATCGCGCGGGCGAAAGAGGTGGGCGCTATCGTTATTATCGACGAGGCGTATCATTATTTTTATCCGAACACCTTCATCGAACATGCCCTGAAGGATGAAAACGTGGTGGTGCTGCGTACCTTCTCCAAGCTGTTCTCCATCGCGGCCTGCCGTCTGGGCGTCATCATCAGCAATCCGGAGATCATTCATTACGTAAAGAATGCCCGACTGACCTTTGACGCCAATTCCATTGCCCTGCTGTTCGCAGAGCGGATTCTCGATCACCCGGAGATGGTGGATGAGCTGATTCGCATCGAGAGGGAGGGCAAGGCCTATACGCTGGAGGAGCTTCAGAAGAAGGGCTACGAGTGCCGCGACTGTCGCGGAAACTTCATTTTCGTAAAGCCTCATCATAACGCGAAGGAGATAGCGAAACGGCTGGAAGAGGAGAAGCAGGTGCTGGTTCACCCCTATGGAAATGAGCTTCTGAAGGATTATCTGCGCGTGTCGGTGGGCTCAAAAAAAGCCATGCAGATATTCCTGGACGCGTTTTTCCAGGTGGACGCGGACTAACAGCGCAGGGGGATTTTTATGACGAAAGTAATCACATACGGAACCTATGATTTGCTGCATTACGGCCATATCCGCCTGCTTGAGCGGGCCAAGGCGCTGGGCGATTACCTGATCGTGGGCGTGACCGCCGAGGATTTCGACAAGACCCGGGGCAAGATCAATGTGCAGCAGTCCCTGATGGAGCGCATCGAGGGCGTGCGGGCCACCGGCCTGGCGGACGAAATTATCATCGAGGAGTACGAGGGTCAGAAAATTGACGATATTCGCCGCTATCATGTGGATATCTTTGCCATCGGTTCCGATTGGCGTGGAAAATTTGATTATCTGAATGAATATTGTAAAGTGGTTTACCTTGACAGAACGGAGGGCGTGTCCAGTACGCAGCTTCGGTCGGAGAAGCACGCCATCCGTCTGGGACTGGTGGGGGATGCTTCGGACCTTCAGAAGTTCCGGAAGGAGAGCGGCTATGTAAACGGCGCAGTAATTTCCGGCGTCTGCGGGGATGACCGGAATGAATTTCGGAAGCTTCTGGAGAAGTCGGACGCCATGTATATCCTGTCACACCCGGACGTGCATTATCAGCAGATCCGGGCGGTCCTGGAGGCCGGGAAGCATGTGCTCTGCGAGTCGCCCATCGCGCTTTCTGTGCAGGAGTGCGAGGAGCTGTTCGCCCTGGCGAAGGAGAAAAAGTGCGTGCTGATGGAGGCCATCAAGACCGCTTATTCGACCGCTTATTACCGGTTACTTTTGCTGGCTAAGAGTGGTC
>ERZ827088.406-NODE-406-length-65935-cov-50.214481_pt1 | contig 65935 bp, 46 predicted proteins | sample MGYA00519922_ERZ827088 | MGnify/ENA primary metagenome ERZ827088 (study PRJEB31778, sample SAMEA3449254) | human gut metagenome | biome: human gut; feature: human-associated habitat; material: faeces | place: United Kingdom | collected 2010/2012 ... | reverse complement strand
AGTACGAACAAGTGAAGAGAAAGAAAGGTAGTGCAAACAAAAAAACAAGAAAATACGATAATTCGTGTTTCTGTTCCTAATTTGTTCCTTGACAAAAACACATCACAATATAAACTGTTAATTTATAAGATATTATGATGTGAAATTTTGAGATATAACTAAATTTACCAGATTCCACTGTGAGAATAAACTTACACTTCCGTGTTCAATATGTCGTCCAACAAATATAGAAAACATCTGCGGAAAATGCAAGTCGCGGGCCTCTTTTTTGGGCTGTTGCGGGTGTAAAATTCGATAAAAAGTTTGTGAAAATCAATATTGAAGTTTAATTAAGTATTTTCGAAAATGGCCTTTTTGTCCTTTTTTTTTGTCCTGGGTGCAATTGTTTGATCGGGTTATCTGCCTGATTTTTTTTGTCTTGTCCTTGTTTGGCCCGGTTGTTCCGTTCAGTAAAATTTGACCGTTGAAATTTCTTGACCGTAAGGCGCGATCCCTTCTTCAGTTTCTCTTCTCAAGAATTGAAACCGAAGGCCGTTGTTGGTGCTTGGGCCTGGTTATATGATGTGTTTGTCTTATATTATATATAAAGGTATAATTAAAATGAATACATGTTTCATATGTGTGCTTGAATGTATGTTTTATTATAAGAGTTTAATGATTGGTTGTATTTCGTATTGCGAATATGCCGTTTTTACGTATCTGGCTCGTAAAATTACATTGGTGTTTGATGTATTTATTTGATATGTAGAGAAATGAATTGTTTGATTGAAGGGCGTGTATTTGTGCTGTAAGCAAATGTTTAATATGGTAAATCATGTTTATAATAGATGTTCTATTATTTGATCGTTTGTAGGTATTGTTGGATTTGTTTTTACCGAAAACATGATATTGTGCCCACCGTCGGGCAATGGAAGTGATTTCGCTTTTGACCGCGGGGTGCTCGACAACGACCAGCTGGCACGGGCCGAGCGGGCGAATCTCCGGCAGGGTAGGATCGTCGTTGGCGGATCCCATCCGGGCGATATTCCGATAGACGGGACGCTGACCGTCTCGGGCCATGCCTATACGCTGATACATTCGACCGACAAGGCTGCTCTGTTCACCATGCGCAATCCGTGGGGCCGGAATCCGAATGTGGACGGCAGTGCCGACGGAATTATCAATATTCCCGATGGTCTGGACATTCCGCTGCTGATCGACCTGTGGCGTCGAACCCGGCAAGGCGGCCGAATATGGCTCTGGGGGGTGCAGATCCTCACATTCCGCCGGTCTTCGCCTTCGGAATGTCGCTCATGTGAGCGGCCCCCGAACGAACTGATGCATCCGGGACGGCAGGGAGGCGCTTTCGGCCCGGAAGGGACGGCATCGGCAGGCAATTGCCTGCCGATGCCTTTTTGGAAGGAATGGTTTGTGTTTGGGAATGACATTTACGGGAGGACCTGCCATTGCATGGCTTACAATGCGAGGTTCTCCCTTGCTCCCTTGTGCGATCTCTGTTTAAGAAATCACATGAGACGAGAACTTCTTGATTTTTAGACGAAGACCGTGTCATTATGGTCATAAATGCTTCCAAATTGTTACTTATGCCTTCCGTTTGCTTTTTCCGGACTTCCGGTTGTTGTTGCATTGGGGTGAAACAACCGTGAAAATAAGATTTTAAAACGTCTGTTTTTATTTGTCTGTCAGAAGAATAGGCATTGCGTGATGGTTTGATGCAAGAAAAAAACCTCTCTTTTTGTTTATTCGACGAATTTATCTATTTTTGCGACTAAATAGTGTGGTTTCTTAAACAGAAATAATAAACATTCGCAACTGTAGGTTTGCAGACAAGCCCGAAGCGAAGCAAGGTATTTGCAATTTTCACGAATACCTTATGTGTAATTCTTAATTCACTGAATGTCAGCGTGTTCTGATGTTGCGTTGGCAAGGCCTCGGATTGCCCGGATGCGATGCGGATTCCTGGATAAACGATATTGGAATGAATACGCAGGGCACTAACTGGACTTGGTCTGACTCGGTCTCCGAGCAGATCCGCACGAGAAAAAACAACCATGCGGTAAGGTGGTATGTGCTGGTGCTGCCGGTCTCTTCAAAAGGATATTACAGGGGCAACCCGGCCAAAGGACTCCAGACCGAGCTGGCTCGGCGCATCCGTGTCGGCGAGCAGCCGTTCGAATATTTTGCTCCGTCGTACGTCGCCGTCTGCGAAAAAAAGGGCGAACTGGTCCGCGCGCAGCATCCGTTGCTGTACAATTACGTCTTCGTACACGCCTCGGAAGCAGAGATCTATCGTTTGAAACGATTTCTTCCCCAATACAGTTTCCTGCCCCGGGTCCGTGACGGACGTGGCGGGTATTATCCCTACTTGTCGGACGAGGAGATGGCCAATCTGAAATGGGTTGCCGAATCCTATTGCGATGAACTGCCGGTCTATACACCCGAACCGAACCGGCTGATGAAAGGGGATCGGGTGCGCATCACCGAGGGGCAGTTCAAGGGAGTGGAGGCAAGCGTCATCATCCAGCCCGGAGGCGGACGGAAAGACATCATGGTCTGTGTGGAGAACTGCATGTATGTACCGCTGCTCAGTGTGGAGCCCGGCCAGTACGAGGTGGTTGCGTTGAACTCGGACAACCGCCATGTCTACACGCGTCTGAACGGCGACCGGCTTCCGGCGGGACTTCATGAAGCGCTGAAGCGTTACCATTCGCCCGAAGGGGTGACGGACACGGATCGGGAGTTGGCCCGGGAGACGCTGCGGCAATACGGCAGTCTGCAGTTGGAGAGTGACGTCATGCGTTGCAAACTTTACTCGATGCTGCTTCCGGCCTATGCGATTCTCGGAGAGAAGGAGGAGTTCGACCGTCTGGTAGGTACGATTCGCAGTATCCTGCCGCTGATCCGTGCCGAACAGTCGCGTGCGTTGTTGCTGGTTACGCTCTATGGTTGCACGAACAGTTGCATCTGCCGGGATCATGCGCATGGCGCCGTCGATCCGTGGCGTGAGGAGCGGAATCCGAAAAAGTGCAAGTTGCAACTCATCCGGCGTCTTGACGATTATGATTGTTGGTTGGGACATGGCCTGTATGTCGGACGGTCTGCCTCCTCGGAACCGCAACATTGTGAATCCGTGTCGGCGAGCCGTTGAGCCGGCAGTTGTCGTACCGGCTGTCCGTTTTCCGCTTGCAATCGTTTCTTTCGATTGTTTCCATCAAACAAATATCCCCAAGTATGTTGTATTTCATTACCTCTCTGATTGCGGTTTTGGGCGTTTGCTGGATCCATCCGCGATTGGTCGCCATTGCCCTCGACAAAAACATCGTGGATAATCCCGATGCCCGGAAACTCCAACGCAAGCCGGTCCCCGTTCTTGGCGGTATCGCCGTGTTTTTCGGAACGGTGATCGGATTGGGGTGCGCCGGTATTGCCTGCGACTGTTCGGATCTGTTCATCGTGGTGGTCGCCATGATGATCATGCTCTATACCGGGACGCTCGATGACATCCTCGACCTCTCCCCGGCCCTGCGCTTTTTGGTGGAGATTGGCACCGTCCTGCTGCTGGTCTTCGTCGGAGGCTACACACTGGATGATTTCCACGGACTCTGGGGACTCGGTCAAATTCCCCGTGAAGTCGCCATCCCGCTGACGGTCTTTGCCGCCGTGGGCATCATCAATGCCATCAACCTGATCGACGGCGTGGACGGACTTTCGTCGGGTTACTGCATCATGGCGGGCATCCAGTTCGGGGTGATGTTCTGGTTGGCCGACGATCCGGTCATGGCCATTCTGGCAGCCGTATCCGCAGGATCGCTCATTCCGTTTTTCTTTCACAATGTCTTTGGCAAGACATCGAAGATGTTCATCGGGGACGGCGGTACGCTCGTGATGGGCATCATCATGTCGGTATTCGTCATGCGGCTACTGCAGCACGACGCCCAATACATGATGCATGCCCAGGAGAATCTGGGGCTTGTGGCCTTTACGCTGGCGGTGCTGTCGGTTCCGGTCTTCGATACGCTGCGTGTGATGACGGCCCGCATCCTGAAAGGCAAGTCCCCATTCCATCCCGACAAGACGCACCTGCACCACATGTTCATCCGCCTGGGATGCTCCCATGCCGCCACGACGCTTGCAATCCTGATGCTCAATGCCTTCGTGGTCCTGTGCGGATGGATCAGCTACAAGGCCGGTTGTTCGATCGATACGCAACTTTACATTATTCTGGCCCTCGGCCTGCTGATCACATTCGGTCTCTATAACTTCATGGAGCGGCAGATCCGTCGCAAAACCCGTTTTCTGCATCTGCTGCATCGGATCGGCTACCGCACGCATCTGAACCGTACGGGTATCTTTTTCTGGCTGCAGAAAGCCGTCGATCGTATTTAGGCATTCTTTATTGGTATATGTTGGTATCCAACATGGCAATAGAGTTTGTGAATAAACCGTCTTCGGATGTTTGACTGCATGCATCTTTGTTTCATTCCCTGTTTTGAATCCGTTTATTGCCTGAAGGACAGGAATATGCCGAGTGTCGTGGCCCAAAGGAATGTTGTCGGGACAAAAGGATATGCTCGGATTTCACGCTTTTCGGACGAAGTCTGTGGAGCCTTGCTGCTGATTTTCATCGGAGGGTCTGTTTGTAATGTCCTCCACGGGTTGTGGTGCCTTGATCAGATCCTGGGTAGGGTGTGCGATGTAAAGTTTAACATCGATCGGTTGTTGGCGCTTTGATTGCGATAGACTCTTATATCATAGAAAATTAGATCCATTCAAAGCGTATTTTGTCCATATCTCACCGTATTGGTGTTGTATGCATCTCGATCGAATCTTTTGACTTGAGGAGAGAATTAGGCCAGGGGCGAATCGGTTGTTAATTGAAATATAAATCAATTCAAAATTATAAATCATGAAAGGTATTGTACTCGCAGGTGGGTCTGGAACCCGGCTCTACCCGATTACGAAGGGGGTCAGCAAACAGATGTTGCCTATTTTCGACAAGCCGATGATCTATTATCCTATTTCGGTGTTGATGTTGGCTGGAATTCGCGAAATACTGATTATTTCGACTCCGGCTGATTTACCGGGATTCCAACGGTTGTTGGGAGATGGCTCTGATTTTGGAATTCGTTTCGAATATGCAGAACAACCTTCTCCCGATGGTTTGGCCCAAGCTTTTCTGATTGGAGAGAAATTTATTGGAGATGATTCGGCTTGCTTGGTTCTTGGCGATAACATTTTTAATGGGAGCGGATTTTCTGCTATGTTGCATGAGGCTGTCCGTGCCGCAGAAAAGGACCATAAAGCAACCGTTTTTGGGTATTGGGTCAGCGATCCCGAACGTTATGGGGTAGCGGAGTTTGACAACGAAGGTAACTGCCTTTCGATTGAAGAAAAACCAGCTAAACCCAAATCCAACTACGCCGTTGTAGGGCTTTACTTCTATCCTAACAAGGTCGTGGAAGTAGCTAAGAGTATCAAACCTTCGGCTCGTGGAGAACTGGAGATTACCTCGGTCAATCAACGATTCCTGAATGATGGTGAGCTGAAGGTTCAGACCCTCGGACGAGGTTTTGCCTGGCTTGATACCGGAACACACGATTCGCTGGCCGAGGCCTCGACCTACGTGGAGGTTATCGAAAAGCGACAGGGCCTGAAAATCGCCTGCCTTGAAGGCATCGCCTTCCGGAAAGGGTGGATTACGGCTGACAAGATGCGCGAACTGGCTCAGCCGATGCTGAAGAACCAGTATGGACAGTATTTGTTGAAGGTGATTGACGAGGTTGCCCAAACCGGTAGGAGTAATCTGGATTAACAATATATCTTTTCCAAACTTATAGAAATGGAAGTAATCAAGACAAATATCGAAGGTGTGGTGATCATTGAACCCCGCATCTTCCGGGATGACCGCGGTTATTTCTTCGAATCCTTCTCACGGCGCGATTTTCAGGAGAAGGTCTGCAACACGGTTTTCGTACAGGACAACGAAAGCAAATCGAGCTACGGCGTGCTCCGCGGGCTGCATTTCCAGAAACCGCCCCATGCACAGTCGAAACTCGTCCGCGTGATCAAGGGGGCCGTATTGGATGTCGCCGTGGATATCCGCAAGGGCTCGCCGACCTTCGGGCAGCATGTTGCCGTGGAATTGACCGAAGATAATCATCGCCAGTTCTTTATTCCCCGTGGATTTGCCCATGGATTCAGTGTACTGACCGATGAGGTTATTTTCCAATACAAATGTGACAACTTCTATGCCCCGCAGTCGGAAGGTGCATTGGCCTGGGATGATCCCGATCTGGGAATCGACTGGCGGATTCCGACCGACAAGGTCCTTCTTTCGGAGAAAGATCGCCATCACTGCCGTCTGCGCGATGCGGAGTGGCTTTTTGATTACAACGAAAAACTCTATTAGGCGATGAAGATTCTTGTAACGGGGGCCAACGGTCAGTTGGGACGTGAGATGCGTATTGTTAGTCGGGATACAAATCACGACTTTGTCTTTACGGATGTGGTTGATGCGGAAGGTGTTCAGACGACCAAACTTGATATTACCGATTTGGAGGCGATTCGTCGTATCGTTCGGGAGGAGTGGATCGACTGTATTGTCAACTGCGCAGCCTATACGAATGTCGACAAGGCGGAGAGCGACGAGGCTTTCTGCCGGGTGCTGAATGCCGAGGCGCCTCGGAATCTGGCTCAAGCCATGAAGGAGGTGAATGGTTTGTTGATTCATATTTCGACGGACTATGTCTTCGGCGGCGATCCCTACAATACGCCCTGTCGGGAAGAGCAGCATGGGACACCCACCGGCGTCTACGGACGGACCAAACTCGAAGGGGAACAGCAAATTATCGCCTCGGGTTGCAAGTATGTTATTTTGCGTACGGCTTGGCTCTACTCCGAGTTCGGGCGGAATTTCGTCAAGACGATGCTCAACCTGACAGCGACCAAACAACAACTGAAGGTCGTATTCGATCAGGCCGGCACGCCGACTTATGCCTATGATTTGGCGCAGGCGATCCGGACGATCCTTGCCGATTATGCGGCTTGTGATACGACGCAGGGATATGCCAAGGGTGGTATCTATCACTATTCGAACGAAGGGGTTTGCTCATGGTTCGACTTTACGAAGATGATTGCCGCCTATGCCGGAAATACATCGTGCGACATCCAGCCCTGCCATAGTGACGAATTTCCCAGTCCGGTCAAACGTCCGTCCTACTCCGTGCTGGATAAAACCAAGATCAAGGAGACATTCGGCCTTCGGATTCCGTATTGGGCCGATTCGCTGAAGATTTGTATGAGAAATCTTAAAAACATTTAATCATGAACAATTTCAAGCGCAATATTATCATTACCGGAGGTGCCGGTTTTATCGGTTCGCATGTCGTACGGCTTTTCGTCACGAAATACCCTGATTATCATATTATCAACCTCGACAAACTGACCTACGCCGGCAACCTCGCCAACCTGAAAGACATTGAACACGCCCCGAACTATGCGTTCGTCAAGACCGACATCTGCGACTTCGAAACCATACTGTCGCTGATGCGGCAGTATGAGGTGGACGGCATCATCCATCTGGCGGCAGAGAGCCATGTCGACCGTTCGATCCGCGATCCATTCACCTTTGCCCGCACGAACGTCATGGGAACGCTCTCGCTGCTCGAAGCGGCCCGCCGCTGCTGGGAATCACGTTCCGAGCGGTTCGAGGGCAAGCTCTTCTACCACATCTCGACCGACGAGGTATATGGCGCTTTGGAACTGACCCATCCCGAGGGTATCGAACCACCGTTCTCCACGACGGCCTCCTCGGAGCATCACCTGGCTTACGGCGAGGAGTTCTTCTATGAGACGACGAAGTACAATCCCCACAGCCCCTATTCGGCATCGAAGGCTTCGAGCGACCACTTCGTGAGGGCCTATCACGACACGTACGGCATGCCGACGCTGGTGACCAACTGCTCGAACAACTACGGCCCCTATCAGTTCCCGGAGAAGTTGATTCCGCTGTTCATCAACAACATCCGCCACCGCAAGCCGCTGCCCGTCTACGGCAAAGGCGAGAACGTCCGCGATTGGCTCTACGTCGAGGACCACGCAAGGGCCATCGACCTGATTTTCCATCGTGGCAAAGTGGCCGAGACCTACAACATCGGCGGATTCAACGAGTGGAAAAACATCGATCTGATCAAGGTCGTCATCAAGACGGTCGATCGTTTGTTGGGCCGCACGGAGGGCGAGGATCTGGATCTGATTACCTACGTAATAGACCGTCCGGGCCATGACATGCGTTATGCGATCGATTCTTCGAAGTTACAGCGCGAATTGGGCTGGGAGCCCTCGTTGCAGTTTGAGGAGGGTATCGAGAAGACCGTTCGCTGGTATCTCGACAACCAGGCCTGGATGGATAACGTTACTTCAGGGGAATACCAGACATATTATGAGAAAATGTATAATAGTTTATTGTAGGTTTATATGAAAATAAATCCATCATATAAAATAATGACCTTGCTACGGAGACTTTTCGGCCTTGGCATGAAGGATTTCTATGTAAATTATTATTTTAACCGCACACATAGAAATTACTTAAAGATAGGTAAGCATGTTATGCTCCAAGGTGAGATGTATACGGCTCCAGCTATCATGGAGTTGGATTCATTTACTCGAATACAACCTCATGTAAGAGTTACAGCATCAGGAAAACAAAAGGTAATCATAAAAAAATATACTGCTATTAGTGCAGGGTGTACTATAGTACCAGGAGAACATATTCCAACAGTAGGTGTTCCCCAATATTTATCATATTTAGCAATAAATGATGTTAATAATACAATTGTTATAAATGAGGATGTTTGGATTGGAACTAATAGTACGCTTTTGTATAAAGCTAATATAGGGAGAGGTGCTGTCGTCGGAGCAAATTCTCTCGTAGTAAAAGAGGTGCCTCCTTATGCTGTTGTCGCTGGATCTCCTGCTAAAATTATTGCGGTACGTTTCTCTTTAGAACAGATATTAGAGCATGAAAGGCATTTATATCCCAAGAATGAGCGGCTTAGCAAAGAGTATCTGCAAGCTTTATTTGAAAAACAATATTTAGGCCTTAAAACGATTGGTACATCATATCTTGCTGATGATATGAAGAAAAAATTAGAGGAAGAGAAAAAAATGTTAGAGATCATTGATTATTTCAATGAATAAGATTTATGCCGTCAATTAAAATCAATTTTCTATATAAGAGTGCGTTAACCGTATCAACTTATGTAATAGGGTTTATTACATTCCCTTATATTACTCGAGTGTTGGGGGTTGAAAATATCGGAATTGTAAACTATATTGATAATCTTACTAATTATTTTTTATTATTTGCAACAATGGGGATTTCCATTTTGGGGGTGCGGGAAATCTCATCTGCAGGGCAGAATAATAAATTGCGGAATAAAGTTTTTTCTAATATATTAGGGCTAAATCTAATTTTTACATTTATTATTTTAGCTATATATTTATTATCTGTCGAATTTATTGCTGAACTACAGCCATACAAGGAGCTACTGTATATCGGGATTGGAAAAATCTTCTTTACTGTTTTATTGGTTGAGTGGTTATACACAGGGTTAGAAGAATTCCGTTATATTACAATTCGTTCCATAACGATTAAATTGTTATATGTTATAGCAGTTTTTATTTTAATAAAGTCTCCAGAAGATTATAAATTGTATTTTGCTTTAACGGTAGGGACAATAATATTAAATGCTATAATAAATATTTTTTATGCTTTGCGTTTTATTCATATAAATATATATGATCTGCTATCCATTCGATATCTAAAGGAAAATTTCACATTAGGTTCTTACCTAATATTAAATTCTATGTATTCTACATTTAATGTTGTTTTCCTTGGATTAACAACTGATAATATCCAGGTGGGGTATTATACAACAGCATTTAAATTGTATTCGATAATATTGGCTTTTTTTTCTGCATTTACAAGTGTTATGTTGCCTCGAATGAATGCATTGATAAGTCAAAATGATAAAAGTGAGTTTAATCGCTTAATTAAGAATTCTTTTTCTGTAGTATATTCATTTTGTATTCCATTGATTCTTTTTGCTATGATAATGGCGTCTGATATTGTATATGTAATAGCAGGAGATGGATATGAACAGGCAATTATTCCAATGATGATTATTATGCCAGCTGTTTTTATGGTTGGCGTTTCTCAGATACTTGCAGTACAGATAATTACACCACTAAAAAAAGATAAAATACTTTTATTAGCATCAATATCGGGTGCTGTTCTTGGTATTAGTTTAAATATATTGTTGGTTCCACACTTCCAAAGTATTGGAACGGCAATTACTCTATTATGCTCAGAGACTATCGTTACTATTGTGTATCTTGGTTATGTATTATATAATAGGATTGTAGCAATTTCTTTTCAAACAATCTTAAAAAGCATCTTATATTCATTGCCAAGTATTATTGTGTGTTTACTAGCGACAATATTTATAGATAATCATTATTGGTCTTTGTGTATTGGATTTATTTTAGGTGGAGGATTATGGTTGGCCATAAATTGTCATGTGTCAAGTAGTCCAATTAAGAGTATAATCAGCGGTCTAGTGAAATAGAGACATGAAAGAGATTTTACCTAAAGTGTCGGTAATGATTCCGACATATAATCAAGAAGACTATATTGCTCAAGCCATAGATAGTGTTCTGATGCAAGATTATGGTAATATAGAAATCATTATTGCCGATGATTGTTCTACAGATCGGACTGGAGAAATCGCGAAACAATATATTTCTAGTAAAGTTAAATATATACGGAATGAACGCAATCTTGGTCGTGTCGCGAATTACAGAAATGCATTATATTCGCATACGACAGGAGATTGGATTGTTAATTTAGACGGGGATGACTATTATACAGATAAAACATTCATAAGTCGTGCTATAAATGAAATACTTAGGCAAAAAGATATAGTATGTTTTTTTGGGAATAAAGAATTTCCGTCTCAATTAACTAAATATAAGCAATTTAAGATCTCGGATCATTCTTATTTTTTGCCGGGTAAATTTTATTTAAAACGATATAGCGAGATTGGTGCATTTGCCCATTTAGCGACACTCTATCGAAGAGACCTCGCAGTTGCGGATGGCTTATGTTATACGTTTAATGGAATTCAATCTGATTTTCATGGGATTGTCCGCTTAAGTGTGTATGGAAATGTAATATTGTCGTGTGAAAAAGATAGTTACCAATGGAGAAGGCATAAAGGAAATGCAACAAACTCCTTTGTTGATTTCAGACAAAAATATATACAAGGAAGGAGATGTCAATATGCGATAATGAGAGATATTGGATCATATTTCTCGGAAGAAGAAAAACAAATATGGCTAAAAGCAAGTAGAAAGAATGTTCGACGAATGTACGTAATGGATAACCTCCGATTTAATCATTCATTTTATAGCCTGAAAATAGGAATATCTAATTTTCAATTAAATAAAGGATATATTTTTTTATATTTCAAAGCATTTCTTGCTACTTTCTTAAAAATAGATCTTTTTAAATAAATGCTGACGTTTTCTATTGTTATTCCGACCTACAATGGTAGTGATTATATTGAACAAGCCTTGCAATCGGCATTGGCCCAAACTCGTCCTGCAGACGAGATTATTGTTTCTGATGATAATTCCACGGATGCGACTTTAGAGATTTGTCGGAAATATGCAGATCGAATCAAAATTTACTCAAACCCGCAGGGCCCTTCCGGGTTTGTAAATGGATGGAATCATGCAATAGCAAAAGCAACAAGTGAATATATAACAATTCTCCATCAAGACGATGTCTTAGCCCCTACATTTTTGTCAGAGATAGAAAAGGCATTGTGTATTTATCCAGATGTAAAACATTTGTTTGTGCCTTGTAATAATATTGATGCGACTGGTCATATTTTGCAAGACCCGGATTATTGTACAGGTGAAATAAAACGATATACCGGACAAGAATATGTAATGGCTTATCAGACAATAGGGCATCCGCATATACACCGTTGCCCTGGAGTTGTAACCCACCGTTCTATTTTTGATTTATGTCAATATCGAGAAGAAGCAGGCCATATTGCAGATGATGATTTCTTCTATAGAGTAGGACAATATACAGATGTCGTTGGTGTCATGAAAGCTCTAGCGTCATATCGGCTTCACAATAAATCAGAAACAGGGCATTTAACAAATTGTATGTTGTTGGAACGGTTGGGTCATGATTATATATTCCAGTTACAACATTTTTCGGAGAATATATGTTTTGGCCAAGATACTTTTGCATATTTTGAAAATGGAGCACGCCACTCTTTCTTTGATATATTTATCTGGGGAATAAGGTTGAATGATAGGAACTTAGTAGAAAAAGGTCTGGACGGTTTATTAACTTTAAAACAAGATTTTAGTTGTAAATTTCCTTTGAAGATTCGGATACTTCTGATTTTTGTCAGAATATTGGGTGTCAGTTTAATGTCGAACATATTGAACATGAATATAAAAAAAATAGTGGCATATGTTCGAAATTGGATAAGAGTTGCGCGGATCTCTTTTTTACATTTGATAATACAAACTAGAAACCATATTAAGATTAATACAATAACAAAGGTGTTGATTGTTGCTCCGCATCCGGATGATGAGGTTTTGGGGTGTTCAGGTTTGATTCAACGTTTGTTGCGAGAGGGAAAACAAGTGGATGTCGTTATTTTGTCGGGTGGCGGGAAAAGCCATGCGGAATGTTGTCAGATTGACGCATCTATGTTGATAGATGCGCGCCGGAATTTGTCTCGTAAAGCTGCTGGCCTTCTGGGGCTTCCATTAAAGAATCTCCATTTTCTTAATTATCCGGATGGCAGTATCTCATATGATTGCCCGGAGACCGGTCAATTAAAGAATTTAATCGAAGGATTACAGCCTGATGCTATTTTTGTTCCACATAGAGGAGAAGGATGGAGCGATCATTTAGCTGCCGGGGATATTGTCCGTAAGCTTATTGGTAATGATCCCAAGATCGAGTTGTATGAGTATTGTGTATGGTTCTGGTTTTACAACGTATGGAATATAGACTGGAAGAATGCTCGAATTTTGGCAATGTCTCCTCAAGAACACAAGAATAAAAATCGGGCTATTGACGCTTATGTCCTGCCTAATGCACCATGCGGGAATCCTTGGTCTGGAGTCCTGCCGAATATCTTTGTCCGTGCTAATCGATGGAAAAAAGAACTCTACTTTAAGCACGCGGAATTATGAAATCTTTTCGATATATTCTTCGTCAGACTATCCTTTCTGCAATTGCTTTCTCCGGACTATATAATCTGTATCGGCGGAAAAACAGGGATAGGGTATTGGTAATGGTATATCATGATGTGGTGGATGATCAGTTTGATATTCCGTCAGATCATTATAATTATAATACGACCATTCGTAAGAGTCGGTTTGTCCGGGAGGTAAAATATTTATGTCGACACTATACTCCGATAACATTGGAGAATTTCATTGCCTGGAAAATAAAAGGCGAAAAACTTCCCCCCAATCCTGTTTTATTTACTTTCGATGATGGTCATACAAATCTGTTTCGTAATGCAGCTCCGGAACTTAACAAGAGAGGAGTCAAAGCCGTTTTCTTTGTTAAGAGTGGATGTATTGGGACGATAGAACAGAATTATTGTGAACGATACCTGTCTTATACAGCTTCCTATAAGGAAGGGCAGAAGGCATATACTGCGTTTCGACAAGTTCCTTTTGCTCAACAGTTAGCGATGATTGACCAATGTAAAGGTGGACAATATGATACGGTTAATCCGCAAAAATATAGCCATGTGACGCAGGAGGAGTGTCTTGCTTTATTGAAGGAAGGGCATAGTATTCAATCTCATACAGTGCATCATTATATATTGTCATCTTTGGAGAATAGTGCTGTTCGAGAAGAGCTGTTCGAGAGCAAGCAGAGTCTGGAACAATTGTTTAGTCATCGGGTTGAAACCTTGGCTTATCCTTTTGGGGATCCTCGGTTTGATTTTGGAGAGCGCGAAAAAATCCAAGCGAAGAATGCTGGATATTTACTTGCGTTTAGTGGCGAACGGCGTGATGTAAATGGGGTAACGAGAAATGAGGATAACTTTTCCATTTCTCGATTTGGAGACGTAAATCATGATTTTCTTTATTTCAAGTTATTATTGTCTCCAATAAGATTGGTTAAATAAAAGCAATGAATAAGGCTGTTATTATTGGGGATCCCTTTAACAATACCTTGGGATTGATTCGAAGTCTTGGTGAGGCGCATGTGAATATAACATTGTTGCTGGTGGGGAAGGGGGATCGGCTATTTGTATCGAAGAGTCGATACCTTAAGAAAGGACAGGTATTTCATTCTGACAATGTGGAAGATTGTTTGCCGGTCCTGCAGAAGATTGCTGATGGAGCGAACGATCAGGTTCTGATATGTACAAATGATGGTGCCGCACAATTTATCGATTCTCATGAACCTGAATTGAGTCAATCCTATATTACACCGATGCGGGGAGCTCGATTGGGGAACATAATGAATAAGGATGCTCAATGTTTATTGGCTCAAGAATGCGGATTCACAATTCCCAAATCCTTTATATATAAACGCGGAGATCAATTCCCGGAAGGGGTGGAATACCCTTTGTTGCTGAAGCCGGCAAACAGTACGCATGGTGAGAAATCGGATATTCATATTTGTTCGAATTATCAAGAGGTCGAAACAAGTCTGCTGCAGACGTCTTCATGTCCGTTGTTTATTGTACAAGAGTATATAGAGAAGGAGTATGAAATCAATCTGATTGGAGTCCGGACAGAATATGGTGTCTATGTCCCGGGAGGAATTAAGAAAATTAGACATTATCCGACGATTTGTAGTCCTTGCTCTTTTGGCCTGTTCCAATCCATTGACAAATTCCATATTGATGCAACTCCAATTGTGAGGTTTATGAATACGGTTGGATATTATGGACCTTTCAGTGTGGAACTGTTGCATAAGAAAGATAAAAACTATTTCATGGAATTTAACTTTCGTCATGATGGTCTTGCCTATGCGGCAACAGCTAGTGGTGTGAATCTCCCTGCCTTGCTGTTTGATGATAGGAAGGATCCGAAATTACATGTTAGGGATACGTATATGATGGATTTGTCGACAGATTATTGCCATGTCAAGGATGGGGAGTTATCCAAAAAGCAATGGTGGCATGATTTCATAAGAACCGGGTGTCAACTCAATTTTAATCGAAAGGATCCGATGCCGACGGTTTGTTATTATGTGAATAAACTCAAATCTCATATTTTTCGATGACTATTCTGATAGGTATACCCTGTTTGATGACCGGAGGTACAGAGGTGCAAACATTGAACCTTGTACGGGCTTTGGTGGCTGGAGGTCATCGAGTTGTGACTGTATGCTATTTCGAGAATTGCGAAGATATGATTTCCCGTTTTCAAAAGGCGGGGAGCGTTGTCGTTTGTTTGAGTCCGGATGGAATTCGAATGGGTGGATGGAAAGGTATTTTATTCCTGTATAAAGGATTGCGGTCCGTTCTGAAACAATACAAACCGGATGTCGCTCATGTCCAATATATGGCACCTGGAGCGATCCCCATTTTGCTGTTGCGGCTGTTGGGAATGCGGCGGATCCTTACAACGGCTCATACAGCGGCAGACATTTATCCAAGTCTGAAACTGGTCCATCTTATTCAGCAGCATTGCGTAAGGGCGTTCACTTGTATTACGGAGTTGGCCGAACGTTCGTTCTTTGGAGGTTCGCAACTTTATGATGAGGCCTATCCTTTGAAAAAACGCAATCATTTCACCATCTACAATGCACTTCCAGCAAGCCTCCCTATAATTCAAGAACCGCGTATGGCCAATCGACCAATTACCATCGGTGTCGTTAGTCGATTGGAGTCAATCAAGGGCATGGATTTGGTGGTACCGGCCTTTGCAAAGGTAAAGGCGATTCATCCGGATGTGAGATTGTTGATTGTTGGAGATGGAACTCTGCGCGGACAGATGGAGCAACAAGTTCAAACAGCAGGTATTTTCGATTCTGTAGAATTTGCTGGCCGTCAACCACAGGAGACGTTGGCTCAGTATTATGATCGGATTGACATCTTGCTGATGCCGTCGCGTAGTGAAGGTTTTGGACTGACTGCTATTGAAGGAATGGCGCGAGGTTGCGTAGTGGTAGCGTCTCGGGTTGGAGGTCTCTCGGAGGTTGTTCGTGACGGAGAGGTTGGTTTATTGCATGAATCGGAGAATATTGATGATTTAGCCTCGAAACTTATATATCTTTGCGAATCGCCGAAGCTGTGGCAGCAATGCTCCGCACGAGCAATTACTTATGTGAAACAATTTGGGTTTGACCGATTCAGCGTGTTGTTCAATAATTTGTACAAAAGAATTGCAGAATAGAGTAATCGCTACATTCCCGGAAATATGTACGTACTGAATTATCTATATTTTTTAATCATCACGGTTGTTGGTTTTCGATGGTTGACTTCATCCGGATCCATGAAGTATCCGTTGGATAAACACCGGAAGATGTGGTTAGATGGCCCTGAACGGTTCTGGATTCTGACTTTCTCGACCGGGTTGTTGGCATTTTCTGCCCCTATTGGCTTGGATCTGATGGCGGTCCGGTTGTTTGTATTGGAGCTTTTTTGCCTGTTCGGCCTATGGTTTGTCTGCAAACGCAAGGTTAAATGGACTCCTGCATCTGTCATTTATGTGATATATCTTTGTTGGTTGACTATCGGTTTAACCTATTCCCCGGCTCCGGGATATGGAGTTCGGGTGATTCTGAAATATATTTATCCGTTGCTAATCATGCTATTTGCATCGGCGGCGGCGCGAGATACGCAAGTTTTCCTTACGGCGGGGATTGGAGCACGGATGGTTGCTTTGCTTTCCATTTGTTTTGCGTTTATCCCGTTTATCGGAAAACTTGTTCCGGGGGTTTTTTGGTATGGGACAGCTCGTGCTATCAATTATATCTCTATCATGATTTTTTCGTTGGGATTATTTTATTACACCAATGAAAAACGTAAAAATCTGGTTTATACGATCTTGTTTATGCTCCCGTGCTTTATTTGGGTGTTTCGAACTTCGATTATGGGGTTGTTGGTCGCAATCATGGCCTTTTACTTTATCAAATATCGGGTCCGATCCTTACCCATTATTGCCGGAGTGCTCATAGCCGGAGTTTTGGCCGTCTTTTTCATCCCGTCACTTCACAAGAAAATGTTTATGGATAACTCCATTAGTCTTGATCAGTTTCAAAGCGGGCAGGTGGATATGACAGATGTCAATACGAATGCCCGAGCTGTCATGTGGGAGCATTTGGAGAATAAATTCTATGTTGAACATGAACTGATTGGCTCTGGAACCGGCTCTGTGCAAAACTACATGTACAATAATTTCATTTTTGGCGGACTTAAAGTCCCTCATAGCGACTTTGTGCAGATGCGGTGTGATAATGGCCTAATAGGATGGATACTTTATGGTGTTATTGTATTGCTTGTGTTTATGGATTGTTTCCGAACGTATCATTCCACAAACATTTCAGGTATAAGATTATGCTCTTTGGTCGCTGGTGCTTCTATTGTCGGAGTCTTTGTGACGTTATATTCGGATAATGTGGTGAATTATTCTATGGCGACCCTATCAATGCCTTTTGGTTTTTATGGAATGATGTTGGGGCTTAAACAGAACAAGAACAATATATGATATCTGTTGTAATCCCTCTTTATAATAAAGAGAAAAGTATTACTTCTACGCTTCGAACGGTTTTAAAGCAGACATTCCGTGATTATGAAATCGTAGTCGTAGATGATGGCTCTACAGATAATAGTGTAGCAGAAGTCGAAAAAGTTCAGGATAGGCGTATTCGACTGATTCATCAACAGAATGCAGGAGTTTCTGCCGCTCGGAATCGAGGAATTGAAGAAGCAAAAGGAGAGCTGATTGCATTTTTGGATGCCGATGACGAATGGAAACCGGAGTATTTGGCTACGCAATATCAACTTTCTCTGAAATATCCAGAATGTAGCGTTTTTGCCTGCAATTATGAGTTCCGGGATGTTGAAGGAAAAGTAACTCCGACAATTATTCGTAAATTATCATTTGCAGAAGAGGATGGAATCCTGACCAATTATTTTGAAGTTGCTAGTTGCTCACACCCGCCTTTATGGACATCAGCTGTTGCCGTCAGAATGTCCGCACTTCAGACAATTGGTGGATTCCCTATGGGAATTAAATCTGGAGAAGATTTATTGACGTGGGCTCGTTTAGCGTATAAATATAAAATTGCTTTTTCTCGAAGAGTTTGTGCTTGTTATATTTTGCCGGACAAATTGGGTAATCAATCCAGAGATTCTCATATTAAAGATATTAAACAAGTCCCTGATTTTATAGGTGGAGAAATAGATTCTTTTTATAAAAAGTCGTCAGGGAAACTGAAAAAAGATATTCGCAAATATCTTTCATTTTGGTATAAAATGCGGGCTTCAATTAATTTGAGTTTGAATTATAGATATCCTGCATTTTTGTGTGCTTGTCGATCTTTGTATTATGACCCTTTCAATTGGAAGGTCTATTCATTTTATATTCTCGATATAATGCCATATTTCGTAATCAAACAAATGTTGTCTCGTTATCGGAAATGAATAAAGTCTTGTTTTTTGCGTCAGACTTCAAGATTGGTCTGAGCGCTCTCTTAACTGACGAGTTGATTGCATTCCATAGGTCTGGCATCAATATTTATGCTGTCGCTGGCGAACATGAACAAGAATTTGGTTTGTCGGCGAAGATAGATGTTGAGAATGTGCCTATTTCTCGGATTGAGGGCTTGGATGCACATGCTAATTGGATAGGGTTAGCGAGAATATTGGAGCATCTTATCCTTGCGAATGATATTCATATCGTTCATGTGCAGAATAACTGGCAATTGGCATTGATTGCATTTGTCAAATATAAATTGCTCTTCAAACATAAAATTGGGATTATATACACCTTACATGGATTTCGGCATAATAGTGTATGGAAATCATATCTTGCGCAAATTATTATCGGATCAGCATTGTTGCTTTTCACCGATAAGGTAATTTGTATGAGTTCCTATCTGAAAAGAAAGTTTAGATTGTTATCATATAAAATTGAGTTATTGCCTTTAGGCGTACCAACTTCATTTTTTGTGCCGGAAATGCCTCCTTTGCCTCAAGGTGGATTGCAGATGATTTTTCCGGCTCAGTTCAGACATGGTAAAAATCAGGATGTTATTATCCGATCGTTTGCTGAACATGTTAAGAATACACGAGATGATGTATCAAAATTGATTCTTCCAGGAACGGGAGATTTGTTATCCGAAATGAAGGCATTGGCTGTGCAACTTAATATTGCGTCACGGGTAGAGTTCCCGGGACAACTTAGCAAGGAGGCAATTCGACAATTATATTTGAAGAGTAATATAGGAATTGTCTCCAGTAATAGTGAAACGTTTGGACAGAGTATCGTAGAGCCTTTTGTTTTGGGTCGTTGTGTCGTGTCTACTCCTGTAGGTATAGCCTTGGATATTATTAAGAAGGAAGAAAATGGTTATATCTATAATCATCAAAAAGATCTTGTCCAGATCATGGACTATTTATATTTGCATCAAGATGTTGTTAAACAGATTGGATTGAATAATTTTCAACAAAGAGACCTTTTTAGTTGGTCCAAGATCAGCAAATCTTACCAAAATAGAGTTTTACGAGTGAATGAAGATGCTTAAAGGTATTTAGTTTAGTTATGAGAATCTTGCTTGTTCACAACGATTACGGGAAGTATTCGGGTGAAGAGGCTGTTGTCGATCAGATGGCGGCTATGTGGACCGACCATGGCCATCAGGTTGTGCAACTGAGAATGTCGACGGCCGGTAGCCGGGATTCGTTTGTGGGGAAGATTCATGGATTCCTGGCAGGTTTGTACAGCCCGAAAGGTGTTCGTGAGATGCGGCGGATTCTGAAGGCGGAGCGGCCGGATGTCGTCAATGTGCACAATCTGTTTCCGTTTATCTCTCCGGCTGCTCTGTTTGAGTGCAAAAAGGCGGGTGTTCCGGTTGTGATGACCGTCCATAATTTCCGCCTGATCTGCCCCACGGGATTGTTCATGCGGGAGGGAAAGCCTTGCGAATTGTGTCTGGAGCGGGGCAACGAGTGGGACTGCGTACGTTATAATTGCGAGCACTCCCTGTTGAAATCGGTCGGATATGCGGCGCGCAATGCGGTGGCACGATATTCGGGAGCCTATCGTAAATGTGTTGATCGGTTTGCTTGCATTGCTGATTTTCAACGGCAGAAGTTGATACAAGCCGGATTTGATGCCGAAAAGATCGTTGTCATTCCGAACAGTATCCGTTGTTCAACTGATTTTCAATCTATGTTAGGTGATTATATTGCTTATGTTGGGCGATTGAGTTATGAGAAAGGATACGATCTGTTGATTGAGGTGGCACGGCGTCATCCGGATATTCAGTTCCGATTGGCTGGCGCCCAGCGGATGCCAGGCGAGGTAGAAGCGCCGAAGAATGTCCGTTTTATGGGATATCTGAAAGGCGAAGAGTTGTCGGATTTTATTCAAGGTGCTCGTTTTTTGGTGATTCCAAGTCGTTGCTACGAGGGATTTCCTATGGCTATTCTCGAAGCGGCTCAATTGGGTAAACCTGCTATTGGCCCCAATCATGGCGGCTTTACGGAGATTATCAGTGAAGGTGATACAGCAATTGGGCGTTTATTTGCTCCGGGGAATGTTGATGATTTGGAACGACAAGTAGTTGCTCTCTGGAATAATCCGAATGAGAGAGCTCGTTTGGGCGAAAAGGCACATGACCGGCTTTTGCGCGAATATTCAACGGAGGTGATTTATCAAAAATGGAATGATTTGATCCAAGGTTTATTGCAGACCACGCCGAGAGGTTGAGAAATTATCGATCTTTAGGAAGATGGTAATAAGTTTCAAAGTTTGGTAATATTTTCTTTTATGGAATACTACTTCAACATTCGTTACGAGTTTGACACGAAGGTCGTACACGAAAGCATCGCACGACAACTGCAAAAAAACGAAGCCGACTACATCTGTGTGGCCGACGGCGTGATCCTCAATACTGCAAATCGCGATCCAGAGTACCTAGAGGTTGTCAATGGCGGTATGTTTTCCATTTGCGACAGCAGTTACGTCCCGCTCTACATCCGATGGATCTACGGAAAGCGTTTCGAGCAGTACTGCGGCAGTCGGATCTTCATGGACATCATTCGCAGTCGCAAGTATCGCATGATCTTCATGGGAACTTCGCAGGCCATTCTCGACGGACTTAAGTCGAATCTCATCCATGAAAACCCCAATGTGGCACAGATGCAATTTGTTGAGCTGCCGTTCCGTAAGGTAGAGGAGTTTGACTATCCGGCGATTGCCCGTATGGTGGAGGCAGATGGTGCAGACATCATCTGGGTTGCCCTTGGAGCCCCCAAGCAGGAGATCTTCATGAGTCGGCTGAAGCCTTATTTACACCATGGTGTCATGATTGCTGTCGGGGCTGCGTTCAAGTTCTTCAGTGGAACGGAGGTCTCCCGAGCCCCTCAATGGATGATTCGCTGTCATCTTGAATTCGTACACCGTATCTTTAAGGAGCCGCGTAAACAGTTGTCGCGATGCGCGGGTATTCTAGGTTCATTACCTCGTCTTTTGTGGCAAGAGTGGCAGCGTAAACGCCATAATGCTCATATTGCAGGACGTTAATTATTAGATTTTGCCGAGGTATCCCAAAGATAGTCTTGGTCTATTTCTTTCTTTTCATATCCGAGTTGCAATGCATATCGCAGATCTCAAAATCATTGCACTCTTCCTATTGCATCATTAGCAATATTCCATAACATTTTATCTTTTAAAAAATGAAAACAGCCTTAATCACTGGGATTACAGGCCAGGACGGCTCGTTCCTGGCTGAACTCCTTTTGGAGAAAGGGTATGATGTTCACGGCACGATCCGCCGTTCGTCGACCGATTACCGCGAGCGTATTGCTCATCTGGAGGGAAAGCCTCATTTCCACCTGCATTACGCTGACCTGGGCGACTCGATGAGTATTCTGCAGGTCGTTGGAAAAGTACGTCCTGATGAGATTTATAACCTGGCAGCTCAGAGCCATGTGCAGGTTTCGTTTGATGCTCCGGAGTTCACGGCCGACGTCGATGCTACGGGTGTGCTGCGCATTCTTGAGGCCGTACGCCAGTGTGGACTTGCCGAGACCTGCCGTATCTATCAGGCTTCGACCTCGGAGCTTTACGGCAAGGTGGAGGAGGTCCCGCAGAACGAGAAGACCCCGTTCCATCCCTACAGCCCCTATGCCGTAGCCAAGCTCTATGGATATTGGATCATCAAGGAGTACCGCGAAGCCTACAACATGTTCTGCTGCTCGGGTATTCTTTTCAATCATGAATCCGAGCGCCGTGGCGAAACCTTCGTGACGCGCAAGATTACCCTCGCAGCCGCCCGTATCGCCCAGGGCAAGCAGGACAAACTCTACCTGGGGAACCTTTCGTCGCTGCGCGACTGGGGATATGCCAAGGATTATGTGGAGTGCATGTGGCTGATTCTGCAGAACAAAAAGCCCGAAGACTTCGTAATTGCCACGGGCGAGCAGCACTCTGTCCGGGAATTTTGCTATCTTGCCTTCAAATACGTGGGCATCGAGCTGGAGTTTGTCGGCGAGGGCGAGAACGAAAAGGGTATCGACAAGGCCACGGGCCGTGTGCTGGTGGAGGTGTCGCCCGATTTCTACCGCCCGACGGATGTCGTGAATTTGTGGGGTGATCCTTCGAAGGCCAAGGCCGAACTGGGCTGGAATCCCACGAAGACCTCGTTCGAGCAGCTGGTGAAGATCATGGTCGATGCCGACATGGCAAAAGTGGCCGTGGAGCGTGCCGGTGACGAAATCCGCACAAACCTGGCCGAGTACCTCGAGAAGGGTATCGTAAAATAGAACGCCTTATGATGGAGAAAAACGCAAAAATCTATGTCGCCGGACACCGCGGCATGGTGGGCTCGGCCATCGTTCGTGAGCTGCAGCGCCAGGGTTATACGAACATCATTACCCGTACCCACAAGGAGTTGGATCTGACGCGTCAGGAGGCCGTAGAGCGCTTCTTTGCCGAGGAGCGTCCCGAATATGTCTTTCTTGCAGCCGCGAAGGTCGGCGGTATCGAGGCCAATCAGAGCGCCCTGGCCGACTTCATGTACGACAACATGATCCTCGAGATGAACGTCATCCACGCCGCCTGGCAGAACGGATGCAGGAAACTGGAGTTCCTGGGCTCGTCGTGCATCTACCCGCGCATGGCTCCGCAGCCGATGAAGGAGTCGTGCCTGCTGACCTCGGAGCTGGAGAAGACGAACGAAGCTTATGCGCTGGCCAAGATCTCGGGTCTGAAGTATTGCGAGTTTCTGAACCGTCAGTACGGCACGGACTACATTAGCGTGATGCCGACGAACCTCTACGGTCCGAACGACAACTACCACCCGACGCACAGCCATGTGCTTCCGGCATTGATCCGCCGCTTTCACGAGGCCAAGGAGCAGGGCCTTCCCTACGTGACCTGTTGGGGCGACGGCAGCCCGCTGCGCGAGTTCCTCTATGTGGATGATCTGGCCAATCTGTGCGTCTTCCTGATGAACAACTACTCGGGCAACGAGACGGTGAATGCCGGTACGGGCAAGGAGCTGACGATCAAGGCGCTGACCGAGTTGGTTGCCAAGGTCGTCGGTTACGGGGGCGAGATCCGCTGGGATACCTCGATGCCGAACGGCACGCCGCGCAAGTTGCTCGATGTCTCGAAGGCCACGGCATTGGGCTGGACCTACAAGACCGAGCTTGAGGACGGCATCCGCCTTGCCTACAAGGACTTCCTGGAGAATCCGATGCGTGCCGAACGATAACCGGCAGGGCTTATGACAGCCACCAATCGTTACTGCGTCATCATGGCCGGTGGCATCGGCAGCCGGTTCTGGCCGGCCAGCCGACGCCATCTCCCCAAGCAGTTCCTCGATATTCTGGGCACCGGGAAGAGTTTCATCCGCCATACGTTCGAGCGTTTTGCGCCGATCATCCCGGTGGAGAACTTCCTTGTCGTCACGAATGCCGCCTACCGGCAACTGGTGCTCGAACAGCTCCCCGAGCTCTGGCCCGAACAGGTGCTGTGCGAACCCGTCGGACGTAATACGGCTCCCTGTATCGCCTATGCGGCCTTCCGCCTCAAGGCGCTGCAGCCCGACTCGACGATGGTCGTGGCGCCGTCCGACCACTTCATCTTCGATGAGGAGGAGTTCCGGCGCAACATCACCTCCTGCATGGAGTTCGCCGAGACGCACGACGCGCTGGTTACCATTGGTATCCGTCCCTCGCGTCCCGATACGGGCTACGGCTACATCCAGACTGCATCCGCCGGGGAGATTTCACCCGTTGTATCGTTCCGCGAGAAACCCGATCTGAAGACCGCCATGAGCTATCTGGCCGCCGGCAATTACCTGTGGAATGCCGGCATCTTCGTCTGGTCGGCGCGGAGCATCCTCGCAGCGCTCGAACGCTGCCTTCCGGAGGTGTATGGCCTTTTTGCCGGACAGGCCGACAGATTCGCTACGCCCGAGGAGCCAAACTCCGTGGAGGATATCTTTGCGCGCTGTCCGTCGATCTCGATCGACTACGGCGTGCTGGAACGTGCCGATAATGTTTTCGTGCGGAGTTCGGATTTCGGCTGGAACGACGTCGGAACCTGGGGCTCACTTTACGAACTCTCGGCCAAGGACGCCGATGGCAATGTCGTGCCGGCCTACTCGGAACTCTACGATACGACGAACAGCCTGGTCAAGGCGGCCGGAAAGAAGGTCGTCGTGGTGGATTCGCTGCACGACTATATCGTGGTCGATACGCCGGATGCCCTGCTGATCTGCCCGCGTTCGCATGAGCAGCATATCAAGCAGGTTCTCGAAGACCTCACGCTGCTCGACGACGGTTGCTTCGTGTAAATGTAGCCCCGTTTGAACAGAGAGAGGGTCGGTTCCGCCTGAGGACCGACCCTCTCTCTGTTTTTTGCTCCTGCAAAGGTCCCGATTGCGGGAATACATGCAGCCGGTTGTGCCGGAGGCATCTTTTATCCCGTGCGGTCAATGTTTCATCAGTATGTCCCTGTGGCTTTCGATGCATTTCACCAGTTTGGAAAACCTGCGGTTGCGTTTTTTTATGATGTACGGTCGGAATACGAACCAGTTCAGGGAGATCCATGACAATAAGACCGAATATGCGATTATTCCCCGGAGAGATGAATGGTGGAATGTATATTCATAAGTATAGAGCGAGAAGCCCAACGACAGGACCAAAAAATACAGGTTCAGCACGATATGTTGCTGTCTATGTTCCTGTTTCTTGATTTTCAGAAGATTGCTCATATAATCGACGTTGGAGCAGTCTGTTTTTAATCCATAGTAAAGACGAAGCAGTCTGCCGTAGGATAGGACCGGCAGCATGAAGCCCATGGATAGTAGAATAATTCCAGCCTTGGTAACAGACAGCAAGGGGGGCCAATATATCCAGACAGTCACTCCTGAAGCCGAGGCCAGCATCATGAGCATAATAATCGCACAGGACTCTCCCATTCTGCGCATTCTGAAATATTTTATCTTTTTTCGGACCGCCGACAAATCGATGACAGGAATCTGTTGCCCTTTCCATAAGGATTTTATGTCGATATCATTCTTCATTCCCGCGTAATTTTTTGGCCAATATGGATTTGATCCGGTGTATCCTTACACGTACGTTTACTTGCGACATACCCGTGATCTGAGCTATTTCCGATTGTTTCAAATCTTCCAGATAAAGCGAGATGATCAGGCGGTCCGTCTCTGAAAGCCCGGATATGGCCTTATACAAGGCTTGCACATGCAATGAGCGGTCATCCGCTGCTTCAACCGACACGTCGGGGGGAACTTCCGTTTGAGAGATTCTTCTCTGACGTTCGCCTTGACGCAAACAGATGTTGGTGGCAATGCGAAAGATCCAGCTTCCCACGGATGATTCACCCTTGAAGGAGGGGAGATATTGCCATACGCGGGCAAAAACGTCCTGGGCAAGGTCCTGGGCAAGGGGATAATCATTGAAATAGCCCATACACAATCGGAATACCTTGTCCCAGTAGGCCTTGTATATATCCTCGAAATTCACGATCAGTCATTTAGAAAGTCCATAATCTGCCGGATATACCATTCCCGGTCATCAAACATAATAAAATGCAGGCCTTTGTTCGCATATTTCAATTCAAGGTTCGGCCGATTGCCGAACTGCCGCTCAATGATCGGGGCGATTTTCTTGAACGGATGTTCCAGTAAGACCAATGTCGGAACCGAAATATTCTCGACGGCAGATCTTAAATCCACATTGGAATAGTCATAATACATTCTCGCGCAGGTCATTCTGTCGGAAGACAGACTCCATTTGACCAGATCGTCATAACGGAGTGAATCCGTCGTAAGGGCTGTTGCACTGATGTATGCTTGCCTGCGGAACTGCTCATCGCTCATGCCGAGCATTCCGGCTCCGGCCTTTGTCCGTTCATCGTCCGATATTTCTCTTGATTGAAAATCCGGATTATAGACAGCCGCCAGACAGGGGAGTGCATCAACAACCACAATGCTCTTTATCCGGTTTGTCTGGGTCGATGCAATGTTCAACGCCAAACCACCGCCCATACTGTGCCCGATCAGTATGGGTTTTTCTATATTTTCATGGTGGATGAAATCGACAATCTGCCTGGTCCAATTGGCCAATGAGGGCTTTGCCTCTGGCGCGGTCCCTGCAAAACCGGGCATGGTTAAGACATAACAGGTGTAATCATAGCGCAGGGTATCGACGGTTTGATCCCATACATCTCCGGAACATGCAAATCCAGGTATCAGAATAACTGCCTGCTTTCCGTGACCCGTGCGTTGGACAAAAAAAGATTGTGCAACACATGTATCCGTTATTCCCAACAGTATCGCATACAGCAGCCCGGCTTTGCAAATTAACTTGTTCATGGCTTCGATCTTTTTTTCATTTAGATACGAAACCATGAATAATGTTACCCGGTCGGGCTGACTTTTTTCAGCCGTATTGCGTCCTGGAAACGGATTGGACTATTGGACGAAAAAAAAGTGTGAATCTCGCAAATGCTTGATTCACACTTTCTTCCTTGCGGAGAGAGAGGGATTCGAACCCCCGGTACAGTTGCCCGTACACCGCATTTCGAGTGCGGCCCGATCGACCACTCCGGCATCTCTCCTTGTGTTGCGGGGTTGCTTTTCGGCTTTCCCCTCCCCGAAACTTTCGTTTTGGGACTGCAAATATAGACATATTTTTCGGAAACTACTATTTTTTGCAGGAAATTTTCGATTTTTTTGATTTTTTTCTTCGGACGGCTCCGTTTTCCGCTCTTTGCCTGATTTAATTCCTATCTTTGTATCCGGGGTTTTGGCCGCTTGCCGGTGCGGCGCAGTATTTCCCCCTCCGCACCCGTTTATATGGGTGAGAGCCGATACTAAAACCGGTACGGTTTTCGTTCTGTTCATGAACAGAGCTAACGCAAACAACGAGTGAGCCATGAAAGAGTTGAGATTATGGATTGCCGCCGTCGTCGCGGCTGCGGGTCTCGCAAGCTGCTCGTCGGCATATTACGCCGCGTCGGGGTATGCCGGCGACGACCTGTATGTTCAGCACGACCGCGCGCAGATCGCACGCAAACAGCAGGCCGAGGCCGAAGCCAAGAAGGCCGAAGCCGAGGCGCGCAGAGCCGAGTGGGAGGCCCGGATCGCCGAGGCCCAGGCCGCTGCGGCAGAAAATGACTACTACGAATACCGGAGTGCCGATTCGAATCCTTACCAGAGCATCCTGGCCGATGACTACGAGAGCGCCTATGCGCGCCGCCTGCGGGGCTTCGAGTCGCCGACCTACCGGATGCCTTCGAGCTACATCAATGCCCGCTACAGTTCGGCCTTCACCTATGCCTCGGCCTACGATCCGGCTTTCTACAACGTCATCGTCATGGGTGACGAGGTGTGGGTCGAGCCCAAGTACATCACTTCGATGTTCGGATCGTGGGGGACTTCGGTCGTGCTGCTCGATCCGTGGTATTACGGCTGGAGCTGGCCGTGGGGGCCGTCGTTCTCGATCGGCAGCTGGGGCTGGAGCTTCGGCTGGAACGCCTGGTACCGGCCCTGGTACGCAGGGTGGTACAGCCCGTGGTACGATCCCTGGTGGGGGCCCGGCTGGGGCTGGGGGCCCGGTTGGCATCACCATCCCTACTGGGGCCCGGCCTGGGGGCCCGGCTGGGGGCATGGGCACCATTGGGCGCCGCGTCCGAACTATCGCTTCGGACATACCGGCACCGCAGGCGGATCGCGCTACCTGCCGGCCTTCTCGTCGGGCGGCAGCCGCTATCGTCCGGCACTCTCCGGAACGCGCGGCGGTGCGACCGGCAGCGGCTCCTCGCGGGTCTACTATAACAGCGGCGGGCGTACGAACAACAGCAGCCGGATCTACCGCAACAACAACAATTCGCGCAACGACTCGTGGAACAGCAACCGCAGTTCGTCGGGCAGCCGCTATACGCCCGGCCGGACCGAGAACTCCGGATCCCGCGGCAACAGCTTCAACAGCGGCAGCAGCTTCGGCGGTTCGCGCGGCGGATTTACGGGCGGCAGCTCGGGCGGCTCGCGCGGCGGATTCACCGGAGGGGGCTCGGGCGGTTCGCGCGGCGGCAACTCCTACAGAGGACGTTAAACCTTAAAGAAGAATCGGAACATGAAACGAATCATAATCTGTTTGCTGGGAGCCGTCTCCGGCCTGGTGGCCGTGCCGGCCGCCGCACAGCAGTCGTCGATGCAGTTTGGTGGGTTGATGTTCAGTCACGACCTGATGCTGGCCGAGGATTTCGCCTCGCTGTCGCGTCCCGCGAATTTCGGGACGGCTCGTGCCATGGCGCTCGGCGGGGCCTTCACTTCGCTCGGCGCCGACATGTCGGCCATGTCGATCAACCCGGCCGGTCTGGGCATGTACCGCCGCAGCGAGATCTCGCTGACGCCGATGCTCTCGGTGGCGCAGGGCGAGACCGCGAATACCCTGCCGTGGCAGGGCAACAACCGAACCCGCTTCTCGTTCGCCAACGTCGGTGCGGCGCTCAACATCTTCGAGAGCTCCTCGGGTTCGCTGGTGAGCATGACGCTTGGCGTCGGACTCAACCGGGTCGCCGACTTCAATACGCGCTACTCCTACTCCTCGGAGTCGGTCTACGACGCCGCATCGGGACAGACCGTGCCCACGCTGGCCGATGTCTTCAGCCAGCAGCTGACCTACCACGGGATCTTCCCGAACCAGGACGGGGCACTCGGCTATGACTACGTACCCTACTTCTGGCCGGCGATCCTGGGCTACAACGGCTTCATGACGAGCCAGGCCGGTGACCAGATGGTGCCCGACATGATCGGCCACAACGCATCGGCCATCCATTCGGTCGATGTGGTCAATTCGGGATCGATCAACGAGTTCCAGATCGCCCTGGGCGCCAACATCAACAACATCCTCTACGTCGGCGCCACGCTCGGCATCCAGAGCGTCCACAAGAAGACGGGGATCACCTACCAGGAGCAGTATCTCTACGACGGTGCCCCCGTGGACCGCGACGGGACGCCGCTCGCCTCGAAACTCGACTATGCCTCGCTCTACCAGCAGACGGTGCTCGACGGCAGCGGACTGAATTTCAAGATCGGCGCCATCGTGCGCCCCGTGGCGGGGCTGCGTCTGGGCGTAGCCTACCATACGCCGACCTTCTATTCGCTCGACCGCACCTATGCGGCCGACATCGAGTCGTCGATCTCCAACGCCGCGAACACGAGCCGCGAGATCAACACCGACCGCACGCCGGTGCTCTCCGACGACGGACCCAACAGCTGGGAGTTCGTCTCGCCGTCGCGCCTGCTGTTCGGCGCCTCCTATACGTTCGGCACCTTTGCCATTGTCTCCGTGGACTACGAACGCGACTGGTACAACGGCATCCGGGTGAAGAACGTGCCTGACGGACAGCCCGGGTTCATCATCCAGCCCGAAGAGTACAAACTCGAGTTCAAGAACAACTTCTGTGCGACCAACGCCGTACGTGCGGGCCTCGAACTCAAGCCGCTGCCCGTGCTGGCCCTCCGTGTCGGCGGGGGGTACACCTCCTCGATGCTCAAGGACAAGAGCCTCTACTTCAACCGCCCGGTGGCTACCGAAAGCCACTACCTGACGGCCGGTATCGGCTTCACGCTTTCGCGCACGACGGTGCTCGACCTGGCCTACCAGTACGCCGTGGACAGCTACTCGAAGTACCAGCTCTTCTTCAGCATGGATGCCGATGCCGGGCAGCCCGTGACCTGGAGCGGTTTTTACGATACTTCAATCACGCGTCACTACATCGCCCTGACGCTCGGCTTCCGCTTCTGATCCGCCGGGCCGCTGCGGGCGGCGCGGGATACGATTCTGCGCCTCCGGACGGTGGCCCGTCGCCCGCAACGGGGAAATATACCGCATAAAGGTCTGCTCCATGATAGGCAGACCTTTATTTTTTTGTATATTTGCGCTCCGGAACAAACGTAAAACCAAGATAAGTTATGGCTAAGGAACTCAAAGACCTCACCAAATCCGACGAGAACTACTCGCAGTGGTACAACGATCTGGTGGTCAAGGCCGGACTGGCGGAAAATTCGGCCGTCCGCGGGTGCATGGTCATCAAACCCTACGGCTATGCCATCTGGGAGAAGATGCACGATGCGCTGGATCGGATGTTCAAGGAGACGGGACATCAGAACGCCTATTTCCCGCTCTTCATTCCCAAGTCGTTCTTCTCGAAGGAGGCCCACCACGTCGAGGGCTTCGCCAAGGAGTGCGCCGTGGTGACGCACTATCGCCTGAAGAACGATCCCGAGGGCAAGGGGGTCGTTGTCGATCCCGATGCGAAACTCGAGGAGGAGCTCATCGTGCGTCCGACCTCCGAGACGATCATCTGGAACACCTACAAGAACTGGATCCAGTCCTACCGCGACCTGCCGATCCTCTGCAACCAGTGGGCCAACGTCGTGCGCTGGGAGATGCGCACGCGCCTGTTCCTGCGTACCGCGGAGTTCCTCTGGCAGGAGGGGCATACGGCTCACGCCACGCGCGAGGAGGCCGTCGAGGAGGCCACGAAGATGATCCACGTCTACGAAAAGTTCGCCACGGAATGGATGTCGCTGCCGGTGATCGTGGGGCACAAGTCGCCCAACGAGCGCTTTGCCGGCGCGGAGGATACGCTGACGATCGAGGCGCTGATGCAGGACGGCAAGGCGCTGCAGAGCGGTACGTCGCACTTCCTCGGGCAGAACTTCGCCAAGGCCTTCGACGTGCAGTATGTCAATAAGGAGGGCAAACTCGAGTATGTCTGGGCTACGTCATGGGGCGTTTCTACCCGCCTGATGGGTGCCCTGATCATGGCCCACTCGGACAACAACGGTCTGGTGCTGCCTCCGAAACTGGCGCCGATCCAGGTGGTGATGATCCCCATCTACAAGGGAGAGGAGCAGCTCGCCGAGATCCGCACCCGCTTCGAGGCGATTGCCGCCGAACTGAAGACCAGGGGCATCTCGGTGAAGATCGACGACCGCGACAACGTCCGTTCGGGCTTCAAGTTCGCCGAGTACGAGCTCAAGGGCGTTCCGGTGCGTCTGGCCATGGGACCGCGTGACCTGGAGAACGGCACGATCGAGCTGGTGCGCCGCGATACGCTCGAAAAGGAGACCGTCCCGCAGGAGGGTCTTGCGGACCGGATCGAGGGCCTGATGACCGAGATTCAGGAAAACATCTACCGCAAGGCGCTTGCCTACCGCGACTCGATGATTACGCGGGTTGATACGTGGGAGGAGTTCAAGGAGGTGCTCGAGACGAAGGGCGGCTTCATTTCGGCACACTGGGACGGCACGGTCGAGACCGAGGTGGCGATCAAGGATGCCACGAAGGCCACGATCCGCTGCATTCCGATCGACGCACCCGACGAGGAGGGCGTCTGCATCTACTCCGGCAAGCCGTCGCATCGCCGCGTGCTCTTCGCCCGCAGCTATTGATCGGCCCGGCTCCGACACAGGGTCGGGACGGACGGAGCGGCTTTCGGACGCCGCATCCGTCCGTCCCGGCTTTTTTTGTCCCCGGCCGATCCGCTGCAGGCGGCAAAATGGGGGACAGGTAAAAAAATCGATGCGACGAACGCTTTTTTTCGTACCTTTATCGCCGTTATTCTCCGAATGCCATGGACAACGAAGCTGAAATCCGGAAACGGAAAATCTATCGCGTGACCTTCATCGGCTTTGTCGTGAACCTCGCGCTCTCGTGTTTCAAACTGGCTGCGGGCGTCCTCGGCCGCAGTGCCGCCATGACGGCCGATGCCGTACACTCATTCTCGGACATGGCCACCGACGTCGTGGTGATCGCCTTTGCCCGGATTTCGGCCAAACCCAAGGACGACGGGCACGACTACGGACACGGGAAATACGAGATGCTCGCCACGATCATCATCAGCCTGGCGCTGGTTGCCGTGGGTGTCGGCATCCTCCTGTCGAGCATGCGCTCCATCCGCACGGTCATCGAAGGCGGGGTGCTGCCCCGTCCGGGCGGTGTGGCGCTCATCGCCGCCGTGCTTTCGATCGTGGCCAAGGAGATTCTCTACCGCTATACGGTCCGTGTCGGACGTGCGATCGACAGCCCCAGCGTTGTGGCCAACGCCTGGCACCACCGCAGCGATGCGCTCTCGTCGCTCGGGACGCTGGTCGGCATCGGCTGTGCCTTCTTTCTCGGCGAGAAGTGGCGTATCGCCGACCCGATTGCGGCGCTCGTCGTCGCCGTCTTCATCTTCAAGATCGCCCTCGACCTGATCCGTTCGGGGCTCGGCGAGCTGCTCGAACAGTCGCTTCCCGCCGAAACCGAGGAGGAGATCCTGCGCATCGTCTCCGCCGATCCGGCCGTCAAGGAGCCCCACAACCTCCGCACGCGCCGCATCGGGGCCTCGATCGCCATCGAGGTGCACATTCGGGTCGATGGGGAGATGACCGTCAGGGAGTCGCACGACCATACGGTCGATATCGAACGCCGGCTCCGCGATCGCTTCGGCCGGGGAACGATGATCGCCATCCACGTCGAGCCTGAGAAATAACCCGTTCGGACCCTCCTCGCGGCGCGATTTTTGTATGACGCACGGATGCCGGTCGCTGAACCGGGGGGAGTAGAAAAATTTGGATTTTTCGGAAAAAGTGTTTATCTTGCGAACGTAAAATCTCCGGAAGCGGTGTGATCTGCTCCGGATGAGTTCAATACACGAGCGACACGATTAAATTTAAAAAACAGGGATTGCCTATCGGAACAGAATTCTACTCTTAGTAACTATTAGGGGGAAAAGAGTATGAACGTGCAAGTATTAAGTGACCAAGTATTGCTTAATCACTACCTTTCGGGGGACCGGAGCGCCATATCCACTTTGATCGAACGTCACAGTCGCCGCGTACGCGATTACATCGGCATGATGGTCAAGGACCGCGATGTCGCCGATGATATCTTTCAGGAGACCTTCATCAAGGCCGTTCGGGTGATCGACGAAGGCCGTTATACGGATAACGGCAAGTTTCTGTCGTGGATCCTGCGCATCGCCCACAACCAGGTGATCGACCACTTCCGTGCCATGCGGCAGGACAAGTCGGTCTCCGAATCGGATGCCGGATACGACATGCTCGGCACGCTGCGTTTCGCCGAGCGTACGGTCGAGGACTCGATGGTCAGCGACCAGATCGAGCGCGACGTCCGCGCTCTGGTCGATCATCTTCCGGCCGAGCAGCGCGAAGTGGTGATGTTGCGTTACTTCTCGGGGCTGAGTTTCAAGGACATTGCCGAACAGACCGATGTGAGCATCAATACGGCGCTCGGGCGCATGCGCTATGCGCTGATCAACCTGCGCCGGATGATCAAGGAAAAAAATCTGATTTTAAGTTGATCTTCGCACAATATTCCTCCCTGCCATGCGTTTTATAGTTGCAGCAGTTAAAACGAAGTGCCTATGGAGGACATGGACAAGAACGATGTTTCAAACAACGGCATCTCCGAGGACGAAGACTTGATCATGCGGGAGGTAATACAGGGTGATGCGGATTTGTGTTATTTGCATCATTACCTCTCGGAAGTTTTCCGAAAAGGGGATAATTTTTAAGGGTTAATTTTTGATGGGAGAAGGGGGCCGTGAGGTCCCCTTCATTGTTTGGCGCCGGCTTTGGACGGCAGGGTGTACGCGAAGCGGCGGCCGGATTACCGGCCGCCGCTTCGCATGTTTTCAACCTTGGGGCAGGGCGCGGAGGTCAGTGCTCCCGTCCCCCGTCGTTCGGGTGGGAGCAGCGCAGCTGGAAGGCCAGCGAGCAGGCTCCCGTGCCGGCGAAGAGCAGCGAGATCGAGACCCATACCAGCACGGCCGTCCGGCCGAACACAAGCGGTTGGAGCAGGATCCATACCGCACAGAGCAGCAGGAGGATGCCGGTGAAGACAGTCCATCCGGCCCCCGGGATCTCCAGCGCGTTCATGTCGCCGCCCAGCCCGATGGTCGCGAAGGCGCGCATCAGCAGCCAGAAACCCAGTACGATCGGGAGAGTGATCTCCGAGAGCGAGACGTTGAAGATCAGGATGAGTCCCAGGATGATCTCGATCAGCCCGCCGACGGCCATCCAGCCGCGGCCGGTGACGAAGTGGCGGTTCATGGCCGAGAGTGCGGCCTCGAGCATGCCCGAGAGGAACATCAGCCATCCGAACAGGGTGGCCAGTGCCAGATAGCCCCGGTTCGGGTAGGCGAAGATCAGGATGCCGGCGGCCAGCAGGGCGACCCCGACGACGGCGAGCAGCCACCAGTAGCGGACGGCCCGCTTCGAATTTTCAAGCAATACGTTGATTCGGTCCATAGCAAACGGATTTTGCCTTCGTCAGCGCAATTCGTGTGCCAACCCGGCATGCCGCTCCGGCCGGGGCCTGGCGACAAAATGACCCGGGAGCGCTCCAATGAGGGCGAATATCCGTTATCTTTGCGCCGTTATCGAGGATCGGATATTATGGCGACTACGACAAAGGAACTCACGGCGGGGCGTCCGCTGACGTTGATTCTGAACTTCACCCTGCCGCTGCTGCTGGGCAACCTGCTGCAGCAGACCTACTCGCTGGTCGATGCCGTGATCGTGGGCCGCTTCCTGGGAATCAATGCCCTGGCCTCGGTCGGAGCCAGCACTTCGGTCGTCTTCCTGATCCTGGGCTTCTGCAACGGTTGCTGCGGCGGATTCGGCATCCCCGTAGCCCAGAAGTTCGGCGCCCGAGACTATGTGACCATGCGGCGTCTGGTCTTCGTCAGCCTGAAACTCTCTGCGGTGATGTCGGTGGCCATTGCTCTGGTTACGAGCCTGCTGTGCGGCGATATCCTGCGGATCATGCGGACTCCCGACAACATCTTCCCCGGGGCCTATGCCTACCTGCTGATTACCTTCATTGGCGTTCCGTGCACCTTCTTCTACAACCTGCTGGCCTGCATCATCCGGGCTTTGGGTGACAGCCGGACGCCCTTCTGGTTCCTGCTCTTCTCGACGGTGCTCAACATCATACTCGACCTCTTCTGCATCCTGGTGCTGAAGTGGGGCGTGGCCGGAGCCGGCATCGCTACGGTCGTCTCGCAGGGACTTTCGGCGTGGCTCTGCTACCGCTACATGATGAGCCGCTTCGAGATTCTCCGGGCGCAGCCCGGCGAGCGGCGCTTCAACGGGCGTCTGGCGCGACAACTGCTCGGCATCGGGGTGCCGATGGGCCTGCAGTTTTCCATTACGGCGATCGGCAGCATCATGCTGCAGAGCGCCAACAATGCTCTGGGTACGGCCTGCGTGGCGGCCTTTACGGCAGCCATGCGCATCAAGATGTTCTTCATGTGTCCGCTTGAGAGCCTCGGCATCGCCATGGCCACCTACAGCGGCCAGAACTACGGTGCGGGTCGTCCCGAGCGCGTCTGGCAGGGCGTGCGGGCCAGCTCGCTGTTGATGATGGTCTACTGGGTCTTCACCTTCGCGGTGCTGATGACCGCTTCGCGGACCATCGCCCGGCTCTTCGTCGATGCCTCCGAGACCGAGATCCTGAACGACACGGCGCTCTTCCTTCATGTATCGGTCTCGTTCTTCCCCGTGCTGGGGCTGCTCTGCATCCTGCGTTATACGATCCAGGGGGTGGGTTATACCAATCTGGCCATGCTTTCGGGCGTCTCGGAGATGATTGCCCGGATTCTGGTCAGCCTCCTCACCGTACCGGCCTTCGGCTATATCGCCGTCTGCTTCGGCGATTCGACGGCGTGGATCTTCGCCGACCTCTTCCTCATTCCGGCTTTTGCCTTCGTCTACCGGCGGTTGCTGCGGATGAAGCGGCCCGAAGCTGCGGGACCTGCCGGCCTGTGACCGACGGTTTTCCCCGTCTCCTGCCCCGAATGCTCCCGAATGAAAATCGCCCCTGCCGCATCCTGGCGGCAGGGGCGATTCGTTTCAGACGGAAGACATTTCTTACGTCTTATTCGAAGTCTTCGCGGAAGAGTCCGTAGTGACGGATCAGGCGGGAGATCTCGGGATCGAGGTTGCCGCGGAACTTGAGGTTCTCGCGCAGCTCGACCGCACGCAGGAAGTACTTGACGGCCTGCTCCTCGTCGCCCAGACGGGCCGCCAGGATCGCAAGCATGTACTGCAGGTCGGCCGTCGATCCGGCCTCGGGCTCGGCGCGCAGGATCCGGTAGGCCGCGGCATCGTAGCCGAGCGACATGTAGGCCAGCGCGGTGTTGCGGTCCTCGTAGGGGCGTAGGATCTCCAGAGCCTCCTCGTAGCGGCGCTTGCGGAGCAGATCCACGGCGTGCATGTAGTTCGAATCGACCTCGGTGGTGTATACCGTGTCCTGCTTCATGCCCCGGCGGTGGAGGTTGAAGCGGAAGTCCACGGCACGCATCTGCGGGTAGATCACGCTGCGCATGCGGGCATACTCCTTGGGATACTTCATCCGGATGCGCCATTCACGGGTATCGGGGTTGCCTTCCCAGCGGATCATCTCCAGGATCTCCTCCCTGTGCGTGAGCAGCGTGTCGGCCTCCACCAGACGGTAGAGTTCGTCCCAGTCTTCGGCCAGCCACGTCGTGCGGAGCAGGTTCGGCAGGTCGGGCAGCCGGTCGTCACTGTCGGCCAGCACCTGACGGCCCTCGTCGTCGAGCGTGTAGCTGCCCGCAACGCGGAGCGAGTCATAGAGTGTGCGGAACTCCGATACGAGCACCTGCCGCAGGGTCTCGGCGCGGTCGCGGGCCAGACGGTCGTTGAGTATCCAGGTGCCTTCGGGCGATGCCGTTGCGCGGAGCGTGATGCTGTCGATGATGTAGACCGGGTCGGTCATCAGCCCGTGGGTCAGCGAGCGCACGGCCGCAATCTGTCGCCGGTTCTCCGTCAGCGTATCGACCAGCCGGGCCTTGCCGACGGGGAAGGTGAAGAAGAAGCGGGCGTTGGCCTCGGCGTCTCGCAGCACGATCCGCTGCATGTAGCGGGTCCGCTCGTCGAGGAACGAGGTCATCGAGGCTACGTCGTAGGTCAGCGTATCCGACCGGGTGAGTCGGTAGGTGCGTCCGCTGCGGTCCTCGACCTCGCCGGTCAGGTAGAGACGCAGCTTGGCGGTGTTCTCGTCGGCCTGCACCGGCTGCGAGTAATAATAGTCGATCTTTCCGTCGGGTCGGACGACCACCGTGTCGAGCCGGGCGTTGGGCAGGTAGGGGTGGCGGACCATCCGCCCGAAAGCCTCGGGCTTGCCCTCTTCCAGCCGCCGGTTGCGGGCAATCGCCCCCTGACGCAGCACGCTTTGCCGTACGGCGGCCGTATCGAGGTCATTCAATTCGGCCAGACGGTCGTTCGCCGCCTCCTTGCGCGAGCGGTAGTTGGCGAGCATCGTGCTGTCGCTCGTCTGCTCCAGCAGCCCCTCGATGGCGGGACGCCGGCGTCCCGTGTAGGCGAGGCGGTCGGCCGCCAGGTCGCGCAGCTTCCGTTCGCCGGCCGTGTATACTTCGGCGTAGACCTTCGCGGGCTGTTTGCTCAGCGAGCGGATGTAGGCCTCCCGCTCGCGGTCGCCCGCTGCGGCGTAGTCGCCCTCGATGCGGGTGAAGATCTCGCCTCCGGGCAGCACGTCGATCCCTTCGTAGCGGTAGCGCGGGGCGAAGTAGTCGTTCAGGTGGTCGAACTTGTCGTTCGGGTCGGACGTGTAGGTCGTGTTGGCCTGTACGATCCGGTCGGTGGCGTAGACATACCGGCGCAGCCGTTTGTAGCGGCGTCGGCTCTCCCCCTCGGTGGCCCATCCCACCTTCGGGTCGAACATCGCCTCGTCGGGTGCGAGGCTTCCGAGCCGCTCCGCCGCATCGGCATATTCCGCCCGTTCGGCCGCCACGCCGTTCATGTAGCGGCGATAGGCCCCCTTGTCGGCGAAGCGGTCGAAGTAGTCGGCGCTGTCCACGATCCGGGCAAGGTAGTCGTCATAGCGGCCGTATTCGCGCTGCTGCATGGCGCGGTAGCGCTCGCCGCTGTATACCAGCGGGTCGAAGGAGAGTGTGTCGTCTCCCTTGAGCAACTGCGGTCCGATGACCAGCTGCCAGCTCCGGTCCTGCAGCTCCTGCGGGACGGTGACGATGAACTCGACGTTGATCTTGCCGTTGCGCTCGACGAGGTTGCGGCGATTCGCTGCCGAGATGACCACTTCATCGATGTTCACCGACATGATCTTTTCGCCCGAGGCCGAATCGAGGGCCACGGGGGTCAGGAAGAGTTCGGTCCCGTCCTGCTTGCGGAAGGTGATGATCCGCGGCGGACGGACCGTGTCCGCCGCGCGGTAGGCCCTCTCCCGTTTGGTCCGGGCAGGGAGATGCACCTCTGCCTCGGGGTCGCTCTTGCTCAGCTTGCGGATGTTGCCGCAGCCGGAGAGCAGGGCTCCGGTCAGAAGGACCGCAGCCGCATATTCCATCCATTCACGTTTTCTCATCTGGGTCGGGTAGGGTTTATTCGTGCTGCGTATCCACTGCGCCGTTCACATCGACCGTGAAGACGCGCCGTTTGCCGCCGGGCGAGGTCTGCACCTGCCGCAGGACGAGCGTCGCGTCGGCCATCCAGCTTTCGTAGGGAACCTTCATCTCGTAGCGGAACGTGCGGTCGGTCTTCCCGTCGGCATTGATGGTCAGGTAGGGCTGCCGCTCGGCCCAGTAGGCGCCCGAGAGACGGCGGCGGCGCTCCATCATGTGCTGCTGGTAGCGGCCGTTGATGAGGATATGCGGGAAGAGCTTCACCGAGCGGCGGTCGGGGGTGCTCAGTTCGGGAAGGATCGCCCAGCTCTGCGAGCGGGTCACGGCGTTGCGTGATACGGAGACCTCGAGCACCAGGTGCAGTTCGCCGTTGCGTTCGGCCAGCACCTTGCGTGTTACGGCCACGTCGCCGACGATCTGTGCGCGCAGCGATGCTGCGGTCAGAAGAAACAGGATCAGAATGCAGTATCTTTTCATCGCGTGGTTCGGTTTTATTTCTTGGAGTTGAACAGGTAGACGAACGAGACGCCGAGTTCCGTGGGAATCGGCAGGATCCGTTTGCGGTTCGTGTAGGAGGCGGCCTTCGGCCCGTTTACGGGTTCGGCATGGTAGCTCAGACGGGCCAGTCCGGCACCGGCCGAGAGCTCGATGTTCCAGTGGGGGCTGACGTAGAACTGGTAGCCGATGCTGATGCCTGCCCCGACGAACGACCCTTTATAATAATGTGTGGGCAGCCCGGTGAGGATGCGGTTGCCGATAAACGGAAGCTTGAATCCGCCGACCTCGAACTCGCCGCCGATGGCATGCACGCCGAAGTAGAGCCGCGTGTATTTTTCGGTGACCCAGTAGCGGTATTCGGGTCGGAGGAACCAGTGCTGGATCTTGTTGTCCGTGCCCAGAGTCCACGGGTTGTAGTTGGCCGTCATGCCGATGGTCGAATGCTTGCCGACGGCGATGTCGATCCCTATGTTCGGTGTCGTTGCAGCCCAATAAAGCAGGTTGGTTTTCACGGCAACCTGCTGTGCCGATGCCCCCAGCCAGCAGAATCCTGTCAGCAGCATCGTTGCAAAAAGTTTCTTCATCATATCTGTTTTGTGGAATAGTTCCCGTTGGTCAAAGCCCCGGATTCGGGAAGGGAATAACGTACGACTCTCGCTCACCATCCTGTTCCTCAGCTTGTACGGGCGCAAAAATGGAGATAAAACGAGGGAAAATGGGTATCATGTGCGATACGGATATCCGAAACGGTCCGTATCATGTGCGAAAGGGGGCTGCAGCGGTGTGCAAAATGGCTCCTCTAAGAGACGGAATCTGTTTCGAGAGGAACCTCGGTCTGGAGTTTTTTTTGAATTTCGCCCTACCTTTTGGACTGTGTTTTTTGGAAAATTCAAAAAAAATCGCGATAATCGTAAATTAAATCGGGACGAATGGTGAGTTGGGGAAAATTTTCAATATCTAATACCGAGAAAAGATGAAAGGTGCAGACAAGATGTTGTTGTGCACCGGACTGATCTCCACGGGATTCGTGGCGAATGCCGGTGCGGCGGAAAAAAATGCAAAGCCGAATATCATTTTCATCCTGTGCGACGACATGGGATACGGCGATCTGGGATGTTACGGGCAGAAATACATCCAGACGCCCAACCTCGACCGCATGGCCCGCGAGGGGATGCTCTTCACGCAGGCCTATGCCGGAAGTCCGGTGAGTGCCCCCTCGCGGGCGTCGCTGATGACCGGGCAGCACTCGGGCCACGGGCATGTCCGCGGCAACCGCGAGTATTGGAGCGGCGAGGTGATGTACGGGCAGAACAGGGAGTATGCCGTCACGGGACAGGAGCCCTATGACCCCGACCACATCATCCTTCCGGAGATTATGAAGGGCAACGGCTACACGACCGGCATGTTCGGCAAGTGGGCCGGCGGTTACGAGGGTTCGGTCTCCACACCCGACAAGCGCGGCATCGACGAGTACTACGGCTACATCTGCCAGTTCCAGGCCCACCTCTATTATCCCAACTTCATGAACCGTTACAGCCGTTCGGCCGGCGATACGGAGGTTATCCGGATTGTTCTGGAGGAGAATATCAAATACCCGATGTACGGCGACGACTACCGCAAGCGCCCGCAGTACTCTGCCGACCTGATCCATCAGGAGGCCCTGGCGTGGCTCGACCGGCAGGACGGCAAGCAGCCCTTCTACGGTTTCTTCACCTATACGTTGCCGCACGCCGAGCTGGCGCAGCCCGACGACGAGATCCTGAAGCACTACGAGAAGCAGTTCTTCGTGGACAAGACGTGGGGCGGCAGCGAAGGGTCGCGCTACAATCCCGTGGAGCACACCCATGCGCAGTTCGCGGGCATGATCACGCGCCTGGACGGCTATGTGGGCGAGATTCTTGCCAAGCTCAAGGAGAAGGGACTCGACGAGAACACGATCGTGATCTTCAGCAGCGACAACGGCCCTCATGAGGAGGGCGGTGCCGATCCCGAGTTCTTCGGGCGTGACGGCAAGTTGCGCGGGCTCAAGCGCCAGTGCTACGAGGGCGGCATCCGCATTCCGTTCATCGTGCGGTGGCCCGGACACGTCGAGGCCGGTGCGGTGAACGACCACCAGCTGGCCTTCTACGACGTGATGCCGACCTTCTGCGAACTGATCGGCGACAAGCGCTTCCCAAAAAAGTACCTCAATTCGGAGGTCGAGGGCGACTGCTTCGACGGCATCTCCTTCGCTCCGACCCTGCTGGGTGACGACGAGCGGCAGCAGAAGCACGACTTCCTCTACTGGGAGTTCCACGAGACGGATCAGATCGGCGTCCGCATGGGTGATTGGAAACTGGTGGTCAAGCGGGGCGTACCCCATCTCTACGACCTGGCCACCGACCTGCACGAGGATCACGACGTGGCGGCCGAGCATCCTGACGTGGTACGTGCGATGAAGGAGATCATCCGCCGGGAACACCGTCCGAACGACCTCTTCCCCGTGACACTGCCCGATTTCGACTGATTGCATGGCAGGAACCGGGATCTTGCCCGGGGTTGAAACGAAAAGGCAGCCCTCCGACAATCGGAGGGCTGCCTTCTTCGTCAGGCGGACCGCTGTGCGGCTATTTGAGCCGTTTCAAGCCCCGGTCATCGGCTGTGGCTTCTCGGATCGAGAGGGCGAAACCTCCGCCGCAGGCCATCGTGACAGGAAGTTCCGAACGCGAGTCGATGCGGCCCGTGCGGATTTCGTAGGCTTCGGGGTTGGTCCGGTAGTCGGCGTCGGGGGCGTCGGCGTAGAGCGTAGCCACGTAGCTCTTCCCGGGATCGAGGAAGTCGAACCGAAGATCCACCGTGCGGCGGTTCTCGTCCGTTACGCCGCCGACGAACCAGTTGCCCGACCCCTTGGCCCTGCGGGCAATGACGATCACGTCGCCCGGCTCGGCTTCGAGGTAGCGGCTTTCGTCCCAGTCTACGGCTACCTCCTTGATGAAGCGGAAGGCATCCATGTACTTCTCGTAGTGTTCGGGAAGGTCGGCAGCCATCTGCAGCGGCGAGTAGAGCGTCACGTAGAGTGCCAGTTGGTTGGCCAGCGTCGCATTGACGTGCGAGTGGTTTTCGGGGTTGAGTTTCGAGACATCCATCGAGAAGATGCCGGGGGTATAGTCCATTGGACCGCCCTGCAGACGGGTGAAGGGCAGCAGCGTCACGTGTATGGGTTTCGTGCCGCCGAAGGCCTGGTATTCCGTGCCGCGGGCCGACTCGTTGCCGATCAGGTTGGGCCAGGTGCGGCACAGTCCCGTGGGACGCACCGCCTCGTGGGCATTGACCATGATGTGGTGTTTGGCAGCCAGCTTCACGGCGTGGAGGTAGTGGTTCACCATCCACTGCCCGTAGTGGTGTTCGCCGCGCGGCAGGATATCTCCCACGTAGCCGCTCTTCACGGCATTGTAACCGTAGCGGTTCATCAGCCCGTAGGCGGCCTCCAGATGACGTTCGTAGTTGCGTACCGACGACGAGGTTTCGTGGTGCATCATCAGCCGCACGCCCTTTTGGCGGGCATAGTCGTTCAGCGCCGCGATGTCGAAGTCGGGGTAGGGTGTGACGAAGTCGAAGACGTAGTCCTTCGTGTGTCCGAACCAGTCCTCCCAACCGACGTTCCACCCCTCGACGAGCACCTGGTCGAATCCGTGCTCGGCGGCAAAGTCGATGTAGCGTCTTACGTTGTCGTTGTTGGCCGCGTGGCGCCCGCTGGGCTTCGTGGCTGCGTAGTCCGTCACGCCGAGCTGCACGGAGGGAACGTCGCGCGTGTAGGCCCAGTCGCTCTTTCCGGTAATCATCTCCCACCAGACTCCCACATACTTCACGGGCCGGATCCACGAGGTATCCTCGATGGCGCAGGGATCGTTGAGGTTGAGGATCAGGCGGGAGGCGAGGATCTCACGGGCGTCGTCCGTCACCATGACCGTGCGCCACGGCGTGTGGCAGGGGGCCTGCATGTAGCCTTTCCAGCCCTGTGCGTCGGGGGTCAGGTGTGCGGTGAAGACCATTGTCTCGTCGTCGAGGTCGAGGTGCATGCACGGGTAGTCGATCAGGGCGGCTTCGTGGATGTTGATGTAGAGACCGTCGTCGCTCTTCATCTGCAGGGCGGTCTGCACGCCCGTGGGCGAGAAGGGGGTCTGCGACGAGTTGGGCGTGATGGCCTGCTCCATGAGCGAGCGGATCTCGGAGAGACGCGACTCGGTGTAGTCGTACTCCTGGGTGTCGTAGTCCCCGGGGATCCAGAATGCCGTGTGGTCGCCCGTCATGGCAAACTGCGTCCGCTCCTCGCGGATGGTGAAGTAGGTGAGCTGCTTCTGCTCGGGAAACTCGTAGCGGAACCCGAGCCCTTCGTCGTAGAGGCGGAAGCGGATGGTCATCTCGCGGCCCGATTCCGCCTGGCGGAGCGTTACGGCCATCTCGTTATAGTGGTTGCGGATCGACGACTCCTCGCCCCAGACGGGCTGCCACCGTTCGTCGAGCGAGGAGCGTTCGACGCCGGTTTGCTCGAAGCGGTCGTAGAGCGATACGGGGGCGCCGTAGCCGCCCTTTTTGATTTCGGTTCCGAACTCCAGCGCCGGTGCATCGCCGCGCAGCTCGAGCCCCATGGCGCTGGGCCGCACGGCGGCACGCCCCCTGAAGTCGAGGGCATAGGTCGGGGCGCCCGTTTCGGAGAGGCGGAAGGTGAGTTTCAGGTCGCCGTCGGGCGAGAGCAGGGTCTCCTGTGCCGAGGCTCCGGCCGCGGCAAACAGGACGGCCAACAGCGGAAGTATTCTTTTCATCGGGATGGTTGCGGTTTATCGGTTCGACGGACGTTTGAATTCGACGACAAGTGCCTGACGGGCTCCGACGACGGTGTTGTCGTCCACCGTGGCGACCTCGCCCGTGAGGACGTTGCGCCCGTCGTGCAGCCCTTCGGCGATCTCGGCATAGTGTGACCAGGGCACCTGCTTTTTCCCGCGTGAGTTGTTGATGAAGACAAACACCGCGTCGGTATCGTCATAGCGGAAGTAGGCGTAGGTGTTGTCGCGCGAGAGGAAGTGCATCGTGTGGCCGTTGTGGATCACGGATTTGCCCCTGCGCCACTGGAAGAGCCGCTGCGTGTAGTCGAAGAGCTCCTTTTCGAGCCCCGTGCGCCCTTCGGCCGTGAAGAGATTCTTCGCATCGCCGGTCCAGCCGCCCGGGAAATCGACGCGCAGTCCGCCGTGTCCCTGCGAGAGGTCCTTCGAGGTGAACATCATCTCGTCGCCGGCGAAGATCTGCGGGATGCCGCGCATGGTGGCGAGCATCGTCATGACGAGTTTCAGCCGCTCGGGGTTCTTGCGCACCACGTCGCCGATGCGGTCCGTGTCGTGGTTGCCGGCGAAGATCATCATTTTCGAGAGGTCATGGTAGACGAAATCGTGCGAGAGACAGTCGTAGATGCGTGTCATGCCCTCGCCCCAGCGGAGCGAGTCGGTCGGCACCGCGCGGCAGATGGCCTCCTGCAGCGGAAAGTCCATGATCGAGGGGAGGTGCGAGTCGAATCCGTCCTTGTTCGCGTTGCCTGACTGCCAGTAGGCCAGCTGCGGAATCGACGATGTCCAGCACTCGCCCACGATGTTCAGCGCCGGATACTCGCGGCGTACCGAGGCGCACCACTCGCTCATCGGACCCTTCTCGTTGTAGGGGTAGGTATCGACGCGGAATCCGTCCAGGTCGGCGTATTCGGTCCACCAGACGGCCCACTGCTGGAAGTAGCGCAGCACATAGGGGTTGTCGAGGTTCATGTCGGGCATCGAGGGGACGAACCATCCGCTCTCCTGCAGGTTGAGGTCGTATTTCGAGGCATTGGGATCCATGTTCGTCGAGAAGCAGACGTTCGTGCCCGTGTACTCGGGGAACTGGTGGATCCAGTCCTCGAAGGGCAGGTCGCGCATCCACCAGTGGGCCGTGCCGCAGTGGTTGGTCACCACGTCCATGATCACCTTCAGTCCCTTTTCGTGGGCCTCGGCAACCAGGTTGCGGTACTCCTCGTTCGATCCGAAGCGGGGGTCGATGCGGTAGTAGTCGGCGCAGGCGTAGCCGTGGTACGACCCTTCGGGCTCGTCGTCGAGCAGCAGGGGCGTGGGCCAGATGACCGTTGCCCCGAGGTCGGCAATGTAGTCCAGGTGGTCGCGGATACCCCGGATGTCGCCTCCGTGGCGTCCGAAGAAGGCTTCGCGGTCGGCCTTCTCCTGCGTGTCGGGGGTCGAATCGTTTTCGGGATTGCCGTTGGCGAAGCGGTCGGGCATGAGGAGGTAGATCATGTCCGAGGTCGTGAAGCTCCGGCGCTGTGCCGAACCTTCGCGGCGTGCCGCGATCTCGTAGGGCATCTTGAACTGTTGCCCCTCCTTCGAGAAGACGAGGTAGTAGGTGCCCGGTGCGGCCGCGGCATCGATGGCGACATCGACGAAGAGGTAGTTGGGGCTGTCGGCCTTGTGGGTCGCCGTGACCTTCACGCCCCGTCCTCCTTCGATGCGGACTCCGTAGTCGGAGATCCGTTCTCCGGCGACGAGCAGCTGCAGGGGTGTCTGCATCTGCGTCCACCACGAGAGGGGCTCGATCCGTGTGACCTCACCCGATGCGTCGGCTACCGAGGCGGGGTCGAATGCCGGTTGTGCTGCACAGGAGAGCATGCCGGCTGCTGCAAGTGTCATCAAAATTCGGTTCAAGGTATTGTTTGTTTGGTAAAGTTAATATGAAAGTCGGTTCGTGCGTTCGTTCGGCGGCCGGTTTTCGGCCGGATCACTCCTTTTCGGGCATGAGCACCAGCCATCCCCATGCGGGAAGTACGGCCCGGCTGCCTGCGGAGAGGATCTGTCCGGTGAAGAATTCGCGGAGCGGGCCTTCGGCCGGCAGCCCGACCTCCTGCTCTGCGGCCGTGAGGTTGGCGATGACGGTCACCGCGTCGCTCCCGGTGCCGCGCGTGAAGCCGAATACGCCGTCGGGCAGGCTCCCCTCGGCCGGATAGCGTGCTTCGGCGCCCCGTTCGCCGGAGGCCAGTGCCGGGTGTTCGTGGCGCAGGCGGGCCAACGCCGCGTAGAACTCCCCGAATTCGTTTTCGCACCATTGCGGCACGGGGTCCTTCTCGAAGAAGGCGAAGCGGTGGTCGTAGCCGATCTCCTGTCCGGTGTAGATGAGCGGCATGCCCTTGGGCAGGGTGAAGGTGAGCAGGGCCATGACGCGCGCGGCATCGCCCATGCGTTCGAACTCGCTCCCGGCCCACGAATTCTCGTCGTGGTTCGAGGTGAACATCAGCCGGAACGCTTCGCGCGGGGTGTTTGCCGCATCCTTTTTCAGGTACTCCTTCAGCTCCGCGACACCCCGCTTGCCCCGGGCGATGTCGTTCATCAGGTGGTGCAGTTCCCAGGAGTAGGAGGCGTCGAAGGCCCCCTCGTGCAGTGCGGGATCCTCGCCCTCGGCCAGCAGGAAGATCTGCGGGTAGTCACGCCGCAGCGCAGGCAGCGTTGTGCGCCAGAAGTCTATGGGCACCTCGCAGGCCATGTCGCAGCGGAACCCGTCTATGCCGCGATCGAGCCAGAAGCGCATGGCGCGCTCCATCTCCTGCCGCATGTCGGCATTGTCGTAGTTGAGTTTGGCGATGTCGGTCCAGTCGTACTGCACGATGGTGCGGCCCAGCGAGTCGCGGACGTACCAGTCGGCGGGCCGCTCGGTGATCCACCGTGCGTCGGGCGAGGTGTGGTTGGCCACCCAGTCGAGGATGACGCGCAGCCCCAGCCTGTGGGCTTCGGCGACGAAGCGGTCGAACTCGTCCAGGGTCCCGAATTCGGGATTTACGGCACAGTAGTCCGAGATGGCGTAGTAGGAACCGAGAGTTCCCTTGCGCTCCTTGACGCCGATCGGGTGGATCGGCATGAGCCAGATGATGTCTGCACCCATCCTTTTGAGACGGGGCAACTCCCGGGCTGCCGCCGCGAAAGTTCCCTCGGGGGTGTATTGCCGCACGTTCATTTCGTAGACGACGGCGTTGTAGCTCCATTCGGGATGGGCGGCCGTTTCGGCCGGCGGTGTCGTCGTGCAGGCCGTACAGAGGGCTGCAAGCAGGATCGAAAGCAATCGTTTCATCGTTCGGAGCATATCAGAGGGTGAAGACGACCGAGGAGTAGCCGCCCAGTGTGAGCAGAACCTCGCCGTCGTTTTTCTTCAGTGTCACCGTTCCCGAGACACCCACGGCCTTGCCGAGTGCATCGGTGAGGGTCAGCGTCTGTGCCTTGTTCGAGAAGTTGTGGGCCACGAGCATCCGCTGTCCGTCCTTTTCGCGGTACCAGACGGCCACGGCCTCCTGTGCGGCATTCCCGTCGTTGTAGACCGGGTGACGGGTCATCTCGCCTTCGGCCAGTGCCGGGTAGGTGTTTCTCAACCGGGCGAAGGTGCGGTAGAGGTTCAGCAGCGATCCCTCGTCCTCGTCCTGCGCCTCCACGGAGATCGCTGCAGTCAGCATCGACTTGTCGATCTTGCCCGAGAGCGCTCCCGAGGCGAGCTCCTTCGCGGCTTTGTCCCACAGGATCGGGGTGCGGACGTATTCGTCGCCGTTCTGCTTCGACCCCCAGTATCCGAGCTCCTCGCCCTGATAGATGTAGGGGGCGCCCTGCGCCGTGAGCAGCACGGCGGCAGCTACGCGCAGCCGTCCCTCCACGCGGCCCAGTGCCGTGGCCGTGCGGTCTTCGTCGTGGTTCGAGAGCTTCGTGGCCTCGATGTAGTCGGAGCGGTACTGCCTGTAGGCGGGCTGGTATGCAAGGATGTCCTTGACGAAGTAACGCCCGATGCCGTTTTGCAGGGCCCAGGAGAGCTTGTACCAGAACGAGAACTCGAACAGGGCCGGCAGTCCCTTGTAGTAGGGAGCGGCGTTGGCGCCGTCGTCGAGCATCTCTCCCACCATGTAGAAGTCGCCCTGTCCGCCGTTGGCGTGGTAGGAGTCGTTCATGCGGTCGTAGAATTTCTTGAGGAAGGTGGGGTTCTCGTCGTTGTAGGCATTGTGGTAGATGTGCTTCACGGCGTCGAGACGGAATCCGTCGATGCCCATGGCCACCCATTTGTCGGCAGCTTCGGTCACGGCCTTGAATGCGGCCGACTGCTCGGCTTCGGCTGCCTTGCCGTAGTTGAGGTCCGCAAAGGCGGCGGTCCAGAAGTGCGAGTGATAGAGTGTCGGCATTGCGAACTGGATGTTGGCCGCCGAACTGCTCGACGTGAGCGTGAAGGGTTTGCCCATCTCGAGGATCGTCCGGTTGTCCGGAGCTCCGAATTTGGTGCCTGCGGCCCACGAGGTGGCCGAGGTGCGGATCAGAAAACCCCAGTCCGACGCGAAGTCGAGCGTCAGGTGGTAGTGCGTGTCGTCGGTGGTGTGGAAACGCGCCATCTGCGCATCGCCGTAATAGAGGTATTTGCCGCCGGCCGAGGTGTCGGTGTTCTCCTCGTCGGGGGCGTCGGTCGTCTCGGTGACCGTGACGGTCGGCGCTGCGGCGTTCGTCCAGTCGAGTTCGAAACGGAAGCGTCCCGCAGCCCCCGCATCGCTGTCTGTCGAGAACCATTGCCCCGCATCGTAGCCTGCGGCGCCCTCCGTGGCGATCTGGTCGATCTTCCCGGCCGCAATGTCCGACTGCGGGTCCTTCGAGAAGATGTAGTAGCTGCGGAAGGGGCTTTCCGTCGAGGAGATGGCCTCCCGGAACCAGGGATGGTCCTTGGCCGTGTGGTTGAGCACATAGTCCAGATAGATCTTCATGCCGCGGGCATGTGCGGCGTCGATCAGCGCCTTCAGGTCGGCTTCGGTGCCGAAGGAGGGATTGACCGCCTCGTAGTCGAGCACGTCGTAGCCGTGGTACGAGGCCGAGGGGTGGATCGGCGAGAGCCATATGGCCGAGACACCCAGCGCGTCGAGGTAGTCGAGCCGCCCGGTGAGTCCCTTCAGGTCGCCTTTCGTGTCTCCGTCTCCGTCGGCGAAACTGTAGACGAGCGTCTGGTAGGAGATGTCGGCACGCTTGACGTTATCCCAGGCATCGGGTTCGGCCACGACCTCTTCGCTGCCGGCCGGCGTGTCGCCCGCCTGTTTTACGGAGATCGCCACCGGTTCGCATCCCGGGGCCGAGACGGTCAGCGTTGTCGTGCGTTCGGCGCCGTCGTTGGCCGTTGCCAGGATGTGGAACGACGTGGAGGTCCGGCCCGATGTTCGTTCGGGGGTACACCATTCGGCCCCGTCGCTTGGGGTCAGCGTCCACGAACCGGCGTCGGTGCGCAGGTCGATCAGCTGGCTTCCGCCTTCGGTCCCGAACTCGATCTTGTCGGGTGTCACGGTGAGCAGCGCGCCTCCGTTGCCGGAGGTCTTGTCCTCGCTGCACGAGAATGCCGTTGCCAGGAGAAGCGGCAGCAGCAGGTAGAGCAGTTTTTTCATCATCGTTAATCGGTTCTTGTTTCTCTATTCGGGGCCTGCGGTCCGGTCGGGGGCCGCAGGCCAGAAACGGAGCGGAGGTGCTCCTCCGCTCCGTGGATGCGTCCTATTGTACGTCGGCCGGGGTCTTGCCCGGGCTCATGACGTAGATCGTGCTGTTGGCCAGATCGAAGTAGATGTCGTAGGTGCCGTCGAGCTGGACCTTCATGTTCTGCGATCCGCCGCTGGTGACCACCGCGACGGCCGTGTTGATGTCGATCGCACCGCCCGAGGCCGTACCGTAGTTCTTCGAGTCGTCCCACTCGTTGTTGAAGCGGATCTTGAATTCGTCGGCGGTCGTCAGCGCAACGCCCTTGCGGACGAGGTAACCCTCCTGTTCGCTCATCGACAGGTCTCCCAGATCACCCCAGCCGGAGATGGTGCCGATCAGGCCCCACGTCTCGGCGACGTATTCGGGTTTGACCCCTGCGGCCATGACGTAGGCGCGTCCGGCTTCGGGCAGCAACCAGTAGTCGTATGTGCCGGCTTCGGCGATGACGGCGTTCACCTTGTTGGCCGATACGGCGAAGGCCGAGCCGACCGTGCAGGTGTACATTCCGTCTCCGCCTGCCAGCGAGGCGTCGGCACCGAGCCACTGCGACTCGTCGCCGCTCTTGAAGAGGAACTGCGAGTTGGCGGCAACCTCCACTCCGGCGGCCTTGTAGGCGACGATGTTCGAACTGGCGCTCTCCATCGGGGTCGGGCCCCAGTCGGGAGTGGCGACGGTCTGTCCGTGGATGTACCAGTCTGCCGTTTCGGGGTCGGGCTCCTCTTCGCCTCCGCTCTGCCCGTAATCGTCGGCGTTGAGCTCGTAGGTCATCACCGCCGAGTTGTTCAGATTGACGTAGATGCGGTAGTTTCCGGCCGGAACCTGGATGTTGTCGCTGCCGTCGAGCATGCCTTCGGTCGAGGAGCCGAACGAGGTGTCCCAGGCTCCGTCGGCGCGGAACTTGATCGCACCGGACACCAGTTCGACATCGGCCCAGAAGCGCTGCGTCTTCGTGTCGAACTCCATCACGACGTCATTGTCCCAGCTGCCGACGCCGTCGCCCACGATTCCCAGTTGGTCGAACGACAGCTCCTTGGTGAGCGTCAGCGATTCGCGGTTGAAGGCGAAGCGGTAGAAGCGCTTCGAGTAGGCGGTGATGTTGCCCGAGTTGCCGGCCGAGATCAGCTTGATGGAGGCCGCTTCGGCTTCGGGGGCTTCTGTTTCGCCGTCGGTACCCCAGTTGCAAGAGTCGTCCCAGCCTCCTATGCCCGTCAGTTTGAAGCCGTTGGCTGCTTTCTCTCCGAAGTCGATCATGCCTTCGTAGTTGATCTCGTCGTCCGAGAAGCTGAACAGGAACTGCGAGTTCGAGTGGTTCCATCCGCAGTAGTCGCCGATCACCCAGACGGTCGGGTAGACCCGTTCGGCCTTGGTGACGGTCATGGTGACGGCAACGGGGGCCGAGTAGAACTTCTCGAAATCGGTGCCGATCGTGGCGCTGATGTAGAAGTTCACCTGGGTGGAGGTATCCGGTTCAACGCCTGCGTCATAGACGAGTTTGGTGTTGATGCTTTCGTAGGGTTGTTCGGTGGAGGTATCCGTAAGGTCCGCGAACAGAACTACGGGGTCGCCCTCGCCGCAGGAGGCCTCGAGCGAGTAGTTGATCTGTGTGGGGACGCCGAAATCGGCGGCATCCCACGTGAAAACCTGGGTCTCGCCCATGTTCTCGGAGGTGATGACGATCTCCTCGGGCAGGTTGTGGAGCACGGGAGCCACCACATCCTCCGGGGCGTAGGTGTGCATTTCGTCGAGATCCTGGCAGGCGGCGAAGAGTCCCGTGGTGGCCGCCAGCATCATCGCATATCTCTTGATTTTCATGGTTCTTGAAGGTTTTTAATTATTCTTCGGTGGAGGTGCCGGCTCCGTATCCGGGGTTCTGGTGCAACTCGGGGTTGGAGGCCAGCTCGGATGCCGGGATGGCGAAGATCTTCATGTGGTCGTCGAATCCCTGACCGCTGAAGGAGCCTCCCTTGTAGGTCCACAGGAACGACGAGGAGGTGAACTTGCCGTAGCGGATCAGGTCCGTGCGGCGGTGACCCTCCCACATCAGCTCGCGGGCGCGCTCCTCGATCAGCCACTCCTGCGTGATCGACGTCGGTGCGGTTACACCGGCACGTGCAGCAAGATCCTGGACCTTGGGCAGCGCCGTGTTGGCCTGTCCGAGGTTCATGCAGGCCTCGGCATAGATCAGGTAGATCTCGCCCAGACGGATCATCGGGAAGTCGATGTCGCTGTAGGCCTTCGAAGCGGCCGTCGCAAGGTATGAATCCTGGTCCATGTTGTGTGGTATATTGTTGAACTTCAGGCAGCTCCAGCCATTGAGGAAGACGTAGAGCGCTCCGTCCATCGACTCCGAACGGCCCTTGATGTAGAACATCCTGCCGCGCTTGTCGTTCACGTCGTAGGTACCGGCCGAGTAGTCGGCGTTGCGGACGTTGAAATACTTCTCGACATACTCATAGGGTACGCGGATACCGCCCCATCCGTTGTTCACGCCGTTGATCATCTGGGTCGAGGAAACGTCGGTGGCTGCAATGGCGGCCAGCGTCAGGTAGCTCGTGCCGCCGTAGGACTGCGTTTGCTCGGCGTCGTAGGAGATGCCGAAGAGAACCTCGTTCAGGGCTTCGGGATTCTCGCCGTTGTCACCGCGGAACAGGTCGGCATATTCCGGGCAGAGCGAGTAGCCCATCGTGAAGATATCCTCGCAGGCATCCTTGGCCTCCTGCCACATGGGTGTTCCGGTGTAGACCTCGGCGTTGAGGTACATGCGGGCCAGCAGACCCAGCACGGCTCCCTTGTCGGCACGCGGGTAGTTCGAGCGGGCGGCCGGCATCGGGCTGTCGTCGGCCGCCAGGGCTGTCAGCTCCGAGATACAGTAGTCGAAGACATCCTTGCGCGAAGCCTGCTTGGGGTTCACGCCGCCGCCGAAGGGCGAGTTCTCGGTGGTGAAGGGCACGTCGCCGAATACGTCGAGAGCCATCCAGTAGAAGTAGGCGCGCAGGAAGCGGGCTTCGGCGCGGAACCCTTGGATCTTGGCGGCCAGTTCGCTACTCACACCGCGGTCGGAGAGGCGGTCCGAAGCGGTCTGGCGCAGGTATTCGTTGGTGTAGGCAATGCCCTGCAGCGTGCGGACGTAGACGGCATAAGTGGCGTCGTTGTCGGCATCGGACCACGTGTTGGTGTTCATGGCGCGCACCCAGGCGTCGTTCTCCCAGGCGCACTTGCAGGCGTCGGAGGTCACCTCCTGCACGGTCCAGAAGGCGCGGACCAGCTCCGAGGCGCCGGCATCGCTGACCTGCAGGTCGGTGGTTTCGTTCGAGACGAAGTTGAAGTAGAGTTTCGTCAGTCCGGCGATGTAGCCGCTCTCATCGGCGCCGTAGACCGTTTCCGAGGTCGAGTCGGAGGGGTTGAGCGGCAGGGTGTCGAGGTCTCCGATACAGGCGGTGAAGAGCATCGAGGCCCCTGCGGCGATCCAGGCTATGTGTTTCATGTTTCGTTTCATGGTTCTCTTTCGGTTTTAGAAATTGACGTTCAGACGCAGCGAGTAGGTGCGCGGGCGGGGCCAGATCGAGCCGTCGATGCCGTTCACGCCCGGAATTTCGGGATCCACACCGCTGTAGTCCGTGATGACGAAGACGTTCTGCACGCCGAAGGCCACGCGGATCGAGCCCTTCCAGCTGCCCACCTTGTCGAAGGTGTAGCCGAGGTTGATGTCGTCCATGCGGAAGAACGAGGCGTCCTCGAGGAAGTAGTCCGAATACCACTGTTCGCCGCTGTTGGCCTTCGTGAAGCCGGTCTTCTCGACGAGCTTGGCGAAGTTGGGCAGGTTGCCGGCGTTCAGGTCGAGGTTCGAGGTCGAGTTGGCCGATGCGAAGTCGTTGAAGACCCAGTTGCCTACCGAGCCGTGGCCGTTGAAGCCGAAATCCCAGTTGCGGTAGGAGAGTTTGACGCTCACACCGTAGAAGAAGTCGGGGTTGGGGCTCTTGTCGGTCATGTAGCGGTCGGCCTGCGTGATCTTGCCGTCCTTGTCACGGTCTACCAGGGCGTTCTGGATCGGGTTGCCGTTTTGGTCGTAAACCTGCTGGAAGCAGTAGAACGTATAGGGGGAGTAACCGACCATGTGGCGCTGGAGCAGGTTGCCCGTACCCTTCGAGATGCCGCCCGTCTGGATGCTGTAGTCGGGATCGTCCGTGTTGTTGAGTTTCGTGAATTCGGTGTGCTGGAATGTGCCGTTCAGTCCGATCATGAGGTTCCAGTCCTCGGTCTGTACGGGGATGACGTTGAGGTTGAACTCCACGCCGCGGTTCTCCATCGAGCCGATGTTCGTCAGCACGGTGTTGCCGAAGTTCGAACCCATCGGGGTGATGACGTTGTTGAGCAGGTCGTCGGTCTGGCGCAGGTACCAGTCCACGCTGCCGTTGATGCGCCCGTCGAGGAAACCGAAGTCGAGGCCGACGTTGTAGGTGGTCGTAGTCTCCCACTTGATGTCGGGGTCGTAGGCGGCCGGGGTGAGGTAGAACATGTAGCCGGCGCTGCCCATGTTGTACTGTTTGTAGACATCGGTGGACATCGAGTAGCGGGCCAGGTAGGGATAGTTCTGGAAGATCTCCTGCTGTCCGGTCTGTCCGGCGCCCAGACGCAGTTTGAGCGACGAGACGGCGCGCACGTCCTTGAGGAACTCCTCCTGGGCGATGTTCCAGGCGAAGGCGGCCGACGGGAAGAGGCCCCAGCGCGTATCCTTCGAGAAGCGCGACGAGGCGTCGTCACGCAGCGTGAAGGTGAACAGGTATTTCGAGGCGATCGAGTAGTTGATGCGGCCGTAGAACGACAGCAGGTAGCTCTCCTGGCGGTTGAACGGATAGCGCGAATCCTCGCCCTTCTGCTCGTGGGTCTCGTTGAAGTAGGTCACCGTGTGGTCCGAACTGTAGAAGTGCTGCCACGAGTAGCCGGCCATCACGTCGAGGTGGTGGATGCCCCACTCCTTGTTGAAATTGGCGTAGAACTCGAGCAGCTGGTTGCGGCGGAAGTTCGTCGTCCACGAGTACTGGCCCCAGCCGCGGGCTTCGGTGTCGGTGTAGGCCTGGAACGATCCGGGGTTCACCCCGTCGTAGGTCTTCGCCGAGGAGATGTCCATACCGAGGTTGAGGTTGAAGCGCAGGGCCTCGAAGCCGTGTACCTTGTAGTCGATCTGCGCGTTGCCGATGAAACGTTTGGCGCGCGCCGTGTTGTCGCGGTCGTAGAGCTGCGAGAGAGGTCCGGCACCCAGCAGCGTGTTGGGGGTGAACTCATCGCCGCGGCACGAACCGTAGTTCCAGAATCCGTTGGTGGTCGTGTAGTCGATCGAACCGTCCTCGTTGCGCCAGTAGGGGTCGATCGTGGGGTTGAAGAAGGCTGCCGAGCCGACCACCCCGCTCGAGGCGTAGCGCTGCGAGGTGACCACACCCTTCGCATTCATATTGACCGTCAGGTGCTTGTCGAAGAAGTTGGGCGAGAGGCTCAGATCGAGGGTTCCGCGTTCGTATTTCGAGGTTTCGAGCGTGCCCTGCTGGTTGGTGTAGCCCACCGAGGCGCGGTAGGGCATGCGGTCGTTGATGTTGCCCGTCAGGCTGACATTGTGGTCGTGCGAGATGGCCGTCCGGAAGATGAGTTCCTGCCAGTCGGTGTTCTTGTCGCCCATCATGGCGTGCACCTTGTCGCCGGTGGCGGTTCCCGCGGGGAAGACGCGGTCCACATAGCTGCGGAACTCTCCGGGGGTCATCACGGGCAGCTCGTCGGAGTTGGTCTGTACGCTCACGCTGCCGCTGTACGACACGCGCGGGGTGTTGCCCTTGCCCTTCTTGGTCGTGATCATGATTACGCCGTTCGAGGCGCGCGAACCGTAGATCGCTGCCGCCGAGGCATCCTTGAGTACGGTGAACGACTCGATGTCGTTGGGATTGATCGTCTCGAGCGGGTTGGCCATACCCGTGCCGCCATCCGAGGCGATGGGCACGCCGTCGATCACGATCAGCGGATCGTTCGAGGCATTGAGCGATGCGGCGCCACGGATGCGGATCGTCGAACTCGAACCGGGACCTCCGTCACCGGGAATGATGTGTACGCCCGGCACCTTGCCCTTGAGCATGTCCTGGGCCGATACGACGGCTCCGCGGTTGAACTCCTCGGCCTTGACGGCTACGACCGATCCGGTCATGTCGTTCTTCTTGACCGTACCGTAGCCGATGACCACCACGTCGTCGATGCCCATGGCATCCTCTTCGAGCGTGAGTCGGGCGAGCAGCGACGACGAGGCTACCAGCTCGACGGTCTTGTAGCCGACGTAGCTGACCTCGATCACCGATTCGGGCGAGGCCACACGGATGGCATAGTCGCCGTCGATTCCGGTCGAGACGCCGTTGGTCGTACCCTTCTCGACCACGGTCGCTCCCAGAATCGGCATTCCCGTTTTGTCTACAACTACGCCTTGTACCTCATAGCCAGTGTTTTGCGCCAGCGTAAGGGGGGGGGTAATCAGGCCGGTCAGCAAGATTCCCACACACATAGTCAAAAATTTTTTCATAGGAATTTTGGTTGGTTGATAAATTGGTTTCTTTCGGGTTCGGTTTATCGGGCCGCCTCTTCACGGACGAAGCCCACGGAGAGGGCAGCAAGCAGCATGAACAGGCCGGCCAGGGCCAGCATCCACACGGCATTGCTGGCAAAGCAGTATTTGACGATGGCGCCTCCGGTCAGTCCGATGACGATCTGCGGGATGGTGATCGTGAAGTTGAAGATACCCATGTAGACCCCCATGTGTCGGGGTTCGACGGCCCGCGAGAGGATGGCATAGGGCATGGCGAGGATTCCGGCCCAGGCGATGCCGATGCCGACCATCGGGATCATCAGCGCATACTGGTTGTGCAGCAGGCAGAGCCCGGCGAAACCTGCGGCGCCCAGCAACAGGCAGGCGGCGTAGACGGGCCTGTTGCCCCAGCGTGCGGCGATGCGTCCCAGGAAGAGGGCGGCGATGCAGGCCGGAATGGGGTAGGTGCCGTTCAGCACGCCGACCCAGGTCTGTGTGGCTCCCGCCGAGAGGATCTCGCCCGTTGCATGGTCGGTGACAACCCCCGTGATGGCGGGCTTGAGGTAGGTCCACATGAGGAAAAGGGCGGCCCACGAGAAGAACTGCGTGACCCCCAGCCGGACCATGGCCTGCGGGATGTTGCGCATCAGGGTCATGAACCCCGGGCGCGGGCCTTCCGGCTCGGGCTTCAGGTCGTTGTAGCGGGCGAACTCCTCGGGCGGGTACTCCCTGGTTTTGAACGAGGTGACCAGAACGGTCAGCAGCAGGATGGCGCCTCCTATATAATAGGAATAGGCGATGTGTTCGGGAACGCTTCCCGGCTCGGCTTCGTCCGAGACGCCCAGTTGCGTCATGATCAGCGGCAGGATGGCTCCGATGACTGCTCCGAGGTTGATCAGGAAGGTCTGTACCACATAACCCTGGGTTTTCTGCCGGTCGTCGAGCATGTCGGCTACCAGGGCCCGGAAGGGCTGCATCGTGACATTGAACGAGAGATCCATGAAGAGCAGGATGAAGGCTCCCATGGCCAGAGGGGCGAAAGCCAGCAGCCGCGGGCAGTTGGGCATGAGGGCCAACGCCAGCGCCGAGACGATCGAACCCCCCAGGATGTAGGGAATGCGGCGGCCCAGACGGGTCCACGTTCCGTCGGAGAAGAGCCCGATGATCGGCTGGATGATCATGCCGGCCAGCGGTGCCGCGAGCCAGAAATAGCTCAGGTGGCTTACATCGGCACCCAGCGATTCGAAAATGCTCGACGTATTGGAGTTCTGGAGCGAATATCCGATCTGTACGCCGAGAAATCCGAAGCTGAGGTTCCAAATCTGCCAAAAGGAGAGTTTGGGCTTGTTCATTCGGTTGCAGGTTGTGTTTTAGGTCATACAAATTTTAATAAAAAATCCCGATTTTGAACCCTCCGGGCGACGAACGGGGGGAATGGAGGCGACGAATGGCAGGATTTTTCCGATGAGCGGTCGGGCGGCGGATTTGGTCGTTTCGCCGAAAATCACTACCTTTATTCTGACCTAAACAAATACCCCGAACCGAAGAACTGATCACCATGCGGTCGTCCAAAGTCTCCGTAATCATCCACCTGTTTGCGGCCCTTCATGCAGTCGTCGCCCTGTTGTGCCGGACCGCGGGGGTGAACGACGAACTGGTGCTTACGCTGCTGACCATTGCGTTGATCGTGTTGATCTGTCTGCGGCGGGGACTGAACGTCGAGTTTACGGCCGCGAGCGTCATCGTGGTCAATGTGATCGGTTACCTGCTCGGTACGGGGGGCGCCGCGTTGATCGAGCGGGTCGTCCGCTCGCCGCTCGCCGTGCATGCCGTATCGACCTTCCTCACGACCGAGATTCTCGGCTGGGGCATAGTCTGGTTCACCAAATTCTTCCGGCGCGGCGACGATGCTGCGCGGCCGGCGACGTGGACGCCCCGCATCGGGCTGGTGCTGCTGGCCGTGGGGGTGATCTTCGCCCTCCGACTGGCTTATGTAGAACTCTTTGCCACGCCCTCGTTCTCGGTCGAGCGCTTCTACCAGATGGCCGACCTGCTGGTGTCTAACTCCGTGGCGCTGATCTTTCTGCTGGGAGTCAATGTGATCTACGTGCGCCACATGCGGCGGCACTCGGATCAGAAGAATGTTGTCAAGGCGTTGTCTCTCACTTTGTTCGTCTTCGTGACGACGGTTTGTGCGACGTTGATTGCCGGGCTGCATCTGCCCTTCGGCTTCGATGCGGCATTCTCCTGGCGCGAGTTCCTCCAATTGTCGATCATCACGCTGCTCTTCGAGGCGACGCTCTATTCGGTCGTCTTCATGGTCGATTATGCGCTGGTTGCCCGCTCCGTGCTGCGGACCGAGCGGGGGCGGACCCATCAGGCGCAGTTCCTCTACATGAAACTCAAGCAGCAGGTCAATCCCCATTTCCTGTTCAACTCGCTCAATATACTCGACTGTCTGGTCTGCGAACAACGCACCGAACAGGCGAGCGCCTACATCCACAAGCAGGCGGGGATCTACCGTTACATGCTTCAGAACGAGGCCGAGCCGCTTGTACGGCTCAAGGAGGAGCTGGATTTCGTCGGGATGTATGTCGATTTGCTGCAGGTGCGTTTCGCCGACGGTTTTACCGTCCGGCAGGAGATCGACGAGCAGGCTCTGATGCGCAACGTCGTCCCCTGCTCGATCCAGCTGCTCATCGAGAACGCCATCAAGCACAATGCGGTGGATACCTCCTCTCCGCTCGAGATCCGCATTGCGGTTACGGCCGACTCGGTGACCGTGACGAACAACCTTCGCCCGAAGCTCTCCGCGCCGGCTTCATCCACGCACGTGGGACTGAACTACATCCGGCAGCAGTACCTCGATCTGGCCAACCGGCCGATCGGAATCTGCCACACGGAGACCGAATACCGTGTCACCTTACCTTTGTTATGATTCCGCTATTATGAGAGTATTGATTGTTGAGGACGAGATCATGGCCCGGCAGAGCCTGGCCCGCGCGCTCACGCAGCATTTCCCCGACCTGCATATCGTAGGGACGACCGGATCGGTACGCGAGACCGTCGGCTGGCTGCGGACTCCGGGGAATGTCGCCGACGTGATTTTCATGGATGTGGAGCTCTCGGACGGCGACTGTTTCGAGATCTTCCGGCAGATCGACGTGACGGCCCGGGTCATCATGACAACGGCCTACGACAGCTATGCCGTGCGGGCTTTCGAGGTGAACAGCATCGACTACCTGCTCAAGCCGATCGATCCCGCAGCACTCCGGCGGGCCGTGGAGCGCTGCCGGGCAGGAGGCGCGGCGACCGATACGGCGCGGCTGCTTGAGGCGGTCGCTCCGCCCCGCGGGCGCAAGCAGCGTTACGTGGTGCGTTTCAACGACCGGATCGTGCCGGTGAAGACTGCCGATATCGCCTATTTCTATTCCGAGGAGAAGAACACCTATCTGGTGACGGTGGACAACAACCGTTACGTGATGGACCTCTCGCTGGACATCCTTTCCGAGGAGCTGGACGAGCGGAACTTCTTCCGCATCTCGCGCAACTGCATCGTCTCGATGCAGGCGATCGCCAGCGTGGTCAAGTATCTCGGCAACCGGCTGAAGATCATCGCCCGGCCCCATCCCGATTTCGAGATGGTCGTGAGCCGGTCGCGCGTGGACGACTTCCTCCGCTGGCTCGAAGGCGAGGAGTGAGCGTATGTCCGTAAGGTCTCCGTACTGAAAGCGCCACGGTCCGGGTTCCCGGACCGTGGCGCTTTCGTTCGGTTTGTTCTGCCGGGCGGGCTCAGCGGCGCCGGCTCATGGCGATCATGTCGCGCATCGTGGTGTTGAAGTCCTCCTCGGCGAGCAGCCGCTCCAGGGTCAGGTGCATGCGGTAGCGCCAATAGTAGCGCGGGATGGCCGGGACGTTGATGCGCTCCCGGTCGGGCATCTGCAGGCGCAGCCCTCCGTCCATCGACAGCCAGTCCTGCAGGGGCAGGATCGTGAACATCGCCGGCGACGAGAGGTGCATGCCGATGATGCGGCGGCAAATCCACGGTTCGCAGAACCACGGCGTGTCGCCATCGCCGTGCAGCACCTCGTGGTAGAAACGGTCCGTGACGCTGCGGTCCTCCTCCCACCAGGCCCGCAGCGGGTTCATGTCGTGGGTCGAGGTGGTGCAGACGCTCAGGTAGGGGTAGTGCGCCGGATCGGCGAACGTCTCGGAGAGTGATTTGGGCATGCGCTGGATCTCGAGCGAGAGGATCTTCAGCGCCCGCATCGTCTCGGGGACGCAGTCGGGGATCATGCCGAGGTCCTCGCCGCAGGCGAGCATGTCGGTGGCTCGGAGCAGCATCGGCAGCTTGCGTAGGGCCGATTCCTGCCAGAACCGGTCGTGGCGGCGGTAGAAGAAGTCGTCGTGCAGGCGGTTGAAGGCCTCCTGCTGTTGGGGGGAGAGCAACTGGAAAGAGAAGGTCGATTGGGCTGCGATGCGGGGGTGGTAGTGTCCCTTGCGGTAGGGGTCCTCGACGAAGAGTACGTCGTCGAGCAGAGCCAGGAATCCGTCGCGCAGGCGCTTCGACCGCTCGTCGTCGCCCGGGAAGAGTTGCAGCACCCTGCGCTGTGTGGCGCAGACCGGCAGCAGATGCCCGTTGCGGAGGTATTTGGTGCGAACCTCACCGGCCAGTTCGCCGAACAGGCGCTCGAGGATCCACCCGTCGGTCGGCGGAGTCGTGTAACGACCCTCCGCGAGGTCGAATCCCATGCCGCGCAACTCTTCGGCCGGGTAGGGCATGGCGGGGTTGAAGTGTCCCAACAGTCCGTGGACGGCATCGACGGGGATCTCCCAGATACGGAAGAAGCCGAGGATGTGGTCGATGCGGTAGGCATCGAAATACTCCGACATCTTGCGCAGGCGGGCCCGCCACCAGGCGTAGTCGTCCCGCGACATGCGCTCCCAGTCGTAGGTCGGGAATCCCCAGTTCTGGCCGGCGGCCGAGAAGGCATCGGGCGGGGCTCCGGCCTGCGAATCCATGTGGAAGAGGCGCGGAAACTGCCAGGCGTCGGCGCTCGTGCGGCTGATGCCGATCGGCAGGTCGCCCTTGAGGATGACCCCGCGGGCGTGGGCGTAACGCACGGCCTCCGTGAGCTGGAGGTGCAGGTGGTATTGGATGTAGCAGTGGAAGGCAATATCGCTGCGCCGCTTCCGGCAGTAGGCCTCCACTTTCGTGCGGTCGAAGTGTGCGTAGTCGCCCCAGCGTGAGAAGTCGGCGGTGCCGTATTCGTCGCGCAGCGAGCAGAATGCCGCATAGGGCAGCAGCCATTCGCGGTTGGCCTCGAGGAACTCCCGGTAGTCGCGGCGGGCCGTCGTGCGCGCCCCGTGGCGGGCGAAGGCTTCGCGCAGCAGCCGCATCTTGGCGCCGTTTACCCGTTCGTAGTCCATCTCGGGAAGTGCGTTGAGTTCGCTGCGCAGGCTGCGGTATGCATCATCCTCCTCGACGCCGGCCTCGGTCAGCCGGATGAACTGCGGGTGCAGCGCGAAGGTCGAGTTGGCGTTGTAGGGGTAGGAGTCCTCCCAGGTGTGGGTCATCGTGGTGTCGTTGATCGGCAGGAGTTGGATCACGCGCTGCTGCGTGGCGACGGCCCAGTCTACGAGCAACTTCAGGTCAAGGAATTCGCCGACTCCGAAACTCTGCTCCGAACGGAGCGAGAAGACGGGGATGGCCGTACCGGCGCTGCGCCAGTGGCGCTCCGGAATGCGGGGCTGCAGGGAGGCCTCGATCAGCCGTTCGCCGTCCGGGGCGACGCCGTTCCAGATGCGGTTGGCACCCTCTTCCCACAGAATGGGGGTGAGGGTTGTACGGTCGGCGATCAGGAACTTGTATTCGCTCCCCTTCGGGAGGGCCAGGCCGAGTTCCCATTCGGGAAAGCGGGTGTCGTCGAACGGGACGATCCGCTGCCAGTTGTCGAGGCGGTCGGAGGCGATGGCCAGTGTTTCGTCGGGCCACAGTGCCGGAACGGACATCCGGAAGGTCGCCTGTGCAGCGGTTTTGTTTTCCCTGCGGCGCTTTGCGGCCGGCCATGCTGCCCGGCGAGCGAAGATGCCGCGGGTGTAGGCCACCGTGCGGAACGGTGCGTCGGAGCCGATATCCTGCCAGCGGTCGTGGATCCGCAGCGCCCTGCAGTCGGAGAACTCCGCAGGGCGGAGCGTGTGGGGATACCATTCGGTACGGACCTGCGCATTGTCGCGTTCGACCGCATAGCGGTATTCGAGCCGCTCCGCTCCGGAACGCAGCTCGACACTGGCGTGCCAGATGCCGTCGTCGGTGTACCGCATGGCGATTTTCCGTTTCCCGAGCAGCAGGACGAGCTGTTCGCCCCAGCGGGTACGGTATTCGATGTCGAAATAGAGTTTCATAGGTTGGTCGGTCTCTGTCGATTGGATTTGGTTCTGTCTACACAAAAATAGAAAATTTACGGAGAAGCTGGAATCTACTTTCACTTTTTTTCTTTGGAAAGGGGATTGCCCCCTGTTGCGGATAGGGGCAGGAGGCCATTGTCCCTATGGCAGAAGATCCGGAACAGCCGGGTCCCTGTCTTTCAAAGACCGGGTGCACGTCTCTTCTGCGGGCCTGTATTGGACAAAAAAGTTCATATTGTACTATTTTTGGACCTAAAAAATTTGGTTTTATGGGAATAATTTTTTTAACTTTGTAATATGACGGATCCTGTAGGGTCCATTCAGTTTCATATGGAAAGAGATTATGGTTTTTATGCTGCGAAGCCGATGACCGGATTCCTCCGTCGTCGGTCCCGTCGCGTGCCGGCCACGACTCTTCCCTATGTAAAGAGGGCATCAAAAAATTCCCCCCCCCCTTGCCGGATCGGTTGATGGCCGGTCGCGGGCGCATGAGCGGCGATTCAATTCTCTTTCGCCCTCCTTTATCTCTTCGGAATCCCATTCTGTGTCACATGCTTGCATCTCGATACCGGGCATGCGTTCCTGCGGCTTTGCCCTCGGAGCCGTCGATTCTTCCTTTGAATCCGGAGACAGGATCCGTGTCAGCTCTGAGTTGCTGACGCTGGTTTTCTCTTCTTCCCTTTTATGCCGCGAAATGTGCATGAAAGGAGCCGCAATGATTCGGCGGAGAAGAGAAACATGGACGGAATAGATCCCGGCCGGGGCCTGTTTCATTTTGTTTTCGGGGATCCGCTACCTCTTGAAAAAGGGAGGTCCTTGAACTTTTTACCCTGTTCCCTTATTTTTTAACCCTTTAAATTCCTGCCTATGGTAAAGAATTTACTCTTATCGTTACTGGCGGTTTTTTGTTTGATGACAGCCTCGGCCCAAACGCAGACGGTCAAGGGTCTGGTCATCGATGAGACCGGAACACCGATCGTCGGTGCTACCGTAGTTGTCAAGGATCGCCCGACAATTGGTACTTCCACCAGTGTCAAAGGAGAGTTCGAGCTTTCGGGAGTGCCCCAGACGGGAAAACTCCAGATCTCTTATGTGGGTTACAAGACCCAGGATGTCGATGTCGCAGCCAATATTCGGGTGCAGCTTGAACCCGATGCGCAGAATGTCGAGGCGGTCGTGGTAACGGGTATGACGCAGATGGACAAGCGTCTGTTTACGGGAGCCGCCGACCAGCTGGTCGCCGACGACGTGAAACTGGCCGGTATGGCCGACATCAGCCGCGGTCTGGAGGGGCGTTCGGCCGGAGTGTCGGTGCAGAACGTCTCCGGTACGTTCGGTACCGCCCCCAAGATCCGTGTCCGCGGAGCCACGTCGATCTACGGCAGCTCCAAGCCGTTGTGGGTCGTGGACGGTGTCATCATGGAGGATATCGTCGATATCGATGCCGATGCCCTCTCGTCGGGTGACGCCACGACGCTGATCGCTTCGGCCATTGCCGGACTCAACGCGGAAGACATCGAAAGTTTCAACATCCTCAAGGACGGATCGGCAACCTCGATATACGGAGCACGAGCCATGGCCGGTGTGATCGTCATCACGACCAAGCGGGGCCGTGCCGGCGTGAGCTCCATCAATTATACGGGTGAATTCACCTACCGCATGATTCCCTCCTACCGGGATTTCAACATCATGAATTCGCAGGACCAGATGTCGGTCTACATGGACATGCAGAAGAAGGGCTGGCTCAACCTGGCCGAGACGATCACCGACTCGGAGAGCGGCGTGTTCGGGCGCATGTACCAGATGATCGCTGCCGGACAGCTGGGCAACGACGATGCCAGCCGTGCCGGCTACCTGCGGGCTGCCGAGTACCGGAATACCAACTGGTTCAAGGAGCTGTTCAACAACAACGTCATGCATACCCATTCGGTCAGCCTTACCTCGGGTACGGAGAAATCCTCGTATTATGCATCGCTGAGTGCCATGATGGATCCCGGATGGACGAAAACCAGCAAGGTGGAGCGCTATACGGCGAACATCAATGCGACGTTCAATATCTTCAAGAACCTGTCGCTGAACCTGATCTCGAACGGATCCTACCGCAAGCAGAAGGCTCCCGGAACCCTCTCCTCGGCGACCAACTACGTGACGGGCGAGGTCAAGCGCGAATTCGACATCAACCCCTACTCCTATGCGCTCAACACGTCGCGCACGCTCGATCCCAAGGAGTTCTATACGCGCAATTACGCCCCGTTCAACATCCTGCACGAACTCGACAACAACTACATCGACCTGTCGGTAGTCGAGACCAAGTTCCAGGGAGAGTTGAAATGGTCGCCCGTGGCGGGTCTGGATCTGGCCGTTCTGGGTGCCGTGAAGTATCAGGCCTCCGTTCAGGAGCACAACATCACGGAGGCGTCGAATCAGGCGATCGCCTATCGGACCATCGAGCCGACGACCGTCCGGGACAGCAACCCGTATCTGTATACGGATCCGGACAATCCTTATGCCGTACCGGTTTCGGTCCTGCCGCGCGGCGGTATCTTCGAACGGACCGACAACGAGATGATGTCGTACGATTTCCGCGTTTCGGCCACCTACAACAAGACCTTCGCCGGAAAGCACATCGTGAACCTCTACGGCGGTATGTCGGTGAACAAGATCGACCGCCACAACACGTGGTTCC
>ERZ827088.405-NODE-405-length-66122-cov-3.763679_pt1 | contig 66122 bp, 60 predicted proteins | sample MGYA00519922_ERZ827088 | MGnify/ENA primary metagenome ERZ827088 (study PRJEB31778, sample SAMEA3449254) | human gut metagenome | biome: human gut; feature: human-associated habitat; material: faeces | place: United Kingdom | collected 2010/2012 ... | reverse complement strand
GGGGTTGTCGCCCAGCGACTCCTCAAGCTCGTGCAGGCGCTGCTCGGCTTCCAAGATCTCCACCTGCGAGGACATGACCTCCTCGAAGATGGGGCGATCTGGCATCTCGATGGCTTCCTGCTCCAGGTAGCCCACACGGGCGCCCTTTGCGAACAGGATACGGCCCTCGTCGGCGTCCTCGCGGCCGCTGATGATGTTGAGCATGGTGGTTTTGCCGGCGCCGTTGGGGCCTACGAGCGCCAGGCGGTCGTATTCCTCCAGCTTGAACGTGACGTCGGAGAACAGCGTGCGTCCGCCGAACGACTTCGACAGATGCTCAACCTGCATGATCATGGTGCGACAACTCCTTTAGCGCTAAAACGAACCTACGCGAAGGGAGCGGGCAGCCGACACCGAGAAATGAACGCAAAAACGGATACCCTCGACGAAGGAGGGAATCCGCGCGAGATAAAAAAAGAACCGCCAACTTGCGCTGGCGGTTCTTGGAGCTTCATGGCTCCCCGGGTAGGATTCGAACCTACAACCCTCCGGTTAACAGCCGGATGCTCTACCGACTGAGCTATTCAGGCATTTGCTTTTCACTTGACTGCCTGTATATAATACCAAAAGATTTTGTGTTATGCAAGTACTTTTTATAAAATTATGATATATTATTTTTTAAATGGAGGGATGTACTATGTTAGACGCGATTGTAATGGATATGGATGGTACCTTATTGGATCCAAATAATAAAATTTTACCGGAAACGAAGGCAGCATTGATTGCTTGTCAAAAGCAGGGAACAAAGCTTGTGCTTGCGAGTGGTAGAAGTTATACAAGATTACTTTCATATGCTAAAGAATTAGAGATGGATGTATATGGTGGCTATTTGTTAGAGGTAGACGGTATTGCATATTATGATGTTCAAAAGGATGAGCGTCATGTTTTAAAACAGATGTATAAGGAAGATGTTGAGCCTGTTTTTGCGTATTTGATGCATAAAAATTGTGAGACAATGGCTGTATTTAATGATGGATTATTTGATTATATTCCAGATCATATAATGGAAAAGAAAAAAATATTAAGAAATTCAAAAGAATATCCAGAGGATTTTCCTTGGACGGGTGGTCCTTGGTCTTGGCTTGCAGATATGCGTGATGGATATCCTAAGATTACGTATATTAAGGATCTTAGTGAAATTCAATATCCTGTAAATAAGATTCAGACAATTGAGGATGAAGAGGTAACTACACAGTTGGCTTTGGATATTAAAAATGAATTTAAAGATCAATATGAAGTGTTCCGTACTTGTCCTAGAGAATTAGAGATTTTGCCTAAGGGATATAGTAAGGGAGCTACTTTAGTTCGCATGATGGATATGTTTGGTTGGGATAAGGATAAAGTCTTCACATTTGGTGATGGTGAAAATGATGTGAGTATGTTTGGTGTTGTAACTCATAGTTTTGCGATGGGCCAGGCTATGGATTATGTAAAAGAAAAAGCAGCTCATGTGACCAAGCCCAATGTGGAACAGGGTATTGTAGCTGCTTTAAAGGATTTTAATATTTTGTGATATAGCTAACAACAAGCTTCATTGTGTTTTCTACACCATCATAGTGTGTTCTTTCCATTCCGTGGCTTGCATGAACACCAGGGCCAATCAAGGCTCCTTTGATGTCGTTACCACCGCGTAATGCGGCACTGACATCTGAACCGTATTGTGGGTAGATATCAACGGCATAATTAAGCTTGTTTTCTTTTGATAGTTCAACTAGACGAGTAATCATTTCGTAGTCGTATGGTCCGCTTGAATCTTTTGCACAGATTGAAACGTCTTGTTCCGTACAAGCAAGATCTGTACCGATGCATCCCATATCTACGGCTAATAATTCTTCGACTTCTTCTGGAAGACAACTTGCTCCATGACCAACTTCTTCATATGTACTGAACATAATGACTAAGTCTCTTTGAGGTGTGACGTTGTTGTCTTTTAAGTATTTTAGTACGCCCATTAAAGCTGTAGCTGAAATCTTATCGTCTAAGAATCTAGATTTAATGAATCCACTTTCTGTGATTTGTGTTTTTGTGTCAATACAAATAAAGTCTCCGTTGCAGATACCTAATTTTTCAACATCTGCTTTTGAGTGTACAACTTCGTCGATACGAACTTCCATTGTATCTTCTTTTCTTTCTAATGTAGAAGCATCTGGATATACGTGTACGCTTGGTGAACAAGAAAGAATCGTTCCTGTATATACCTTTCCATCACGAGTATAGATCTTACAATATTCTCCGTCTAATGTTGGTAAGCATGGGCCTCCGACTTTAGTAATGGCAAGTTTTCCGTTGTCTTTGATGGAACGAACCATAAGTCCTAATGTATCTAGGTGAGCACTCAATCCTAATGTGTGTTCAGAATCTTTTCCGTCTACATAGATCAATAAATTTCCTTTTTGGTTACGACCTGTTGTGTAGCCTAATTTTTTAGCTTCTTCGTCCATGAAATCGATGGCTCTTTTTGTGTAGCCTGTTGGTGAATCAATATTCAAAATTTGTTTGGCGATGTCACAGACATATTCTTTATCAAATGGTTGCATATTTTAAAACTCCTCCTGTATGTATTATACGCTTTTATACAAATTCAAGACAATGTATTCATCCTTTTTTTGAAAATTGTGATATTGTACTAGAAAAGGAGGCTAATTGTATGGAATTAAATATAAGAGAAGAAAAATTAAGGAATTTATTTAAACAGTTTCAAGTGGAACATAATGAGAATTGTGAGACAGTATTTATTGATAATAATGATGAACATTTAGAAAACTATTTAAATGAATCAAATACGGTATATTTACATATGGTGGATTATGAAGTAAGACATCTTGATTTAACTAAAGTAAATACAATATTTGCGAATAAAGAATATGCGAGTAAATTAGAAAATGGAATTCAGGATGAACAAAGAATTCTAGAACTACTATTAAATAAATATCCCAATCTTAGAGTTGTATTAATTACCGATAAAAAAGGTGCTTATTATAAAGATAAGGACATGATGATTTACCAAAAAGAATTGGTCTCTAATTTTGATAAAGACTTATTCTTAGTTAAATATATGGCTTCAGAATTAAAGGGGAATTCAGAAATGACATCTTTATATCGAGGTGTAAATCAGTAAGTTGATATTTAACATCTTTCTCGTTATAATACAAATACAGAAAAGACTACTAGATATGGTGGTCACTTTGGATATTGCAAGAGCGCTAAATCCTTTGTGAGAGGTGGTTAGCGCTTTTTTTTCTTCATGAATAATAATGATCACTCGTATGAGTTGTACAATAGCTATTAAGACAATAGTTATATCAATATTAATTTGAATTTGCATACGCCTATTCCTCCATCCCGGGGATCTAAAGTCTCAAGGATTTATCCAGAGGAAACCACCTGCCATATCTAGTAGCAATATCTATTCTAAAGGTCCAATGTGAAAAAGACATTAACTCTCAAAACTTTTTGAAAAAATTAAAATTAACCTATGAAGATGTCGAATAATGTCTTTTGTGATGTAAAGTCAAAATATAACTTACATATATAAAATCTACTTTATATAAAGTGTATGCTGAGAGCATACATTTTTGTTTTTATATAGAAATTTATAGGAAACGGCTTACATAAGTGATATAATGCATGTAACATAATTACTTTATGGAGGGCGTTGAAATGGATAATAAAACACGAAAATAAAAAAGTCGTGTAAATTTAACTTAGCTATATTAAAGTGTTTGAAAAGAACAACATGATGTTAGATGCTTAAATCGTTGTAAAAAATAAGAAATAGGAGGATATGATATGAAGACGAATAAAAAAATCTATAAAGACAATCAATATACACTATCAATTGATCCAGGATTAAACAATGTGGGGTGGGCATTATTTGATGAAGAAAATAAAAAAATGGTTGAGATGGGTGTAAGAAAGTTTGAACCTGCTAAAGAAGCTAAGATATCTCGGTTAAAGCGAAGTGCCAGAAGAAATAATGGAAGAAAAAAATGGAGAAAGCAGCAGCTTAAGCAAGCTTTTATAGATTTTAATTTGATAAGTGAAGAGGAATTTAAAAATAGTCAGTTTTATGAATTTCATCCTGAGCAATATAAAGTTGCGGGTGTTAAAAATTTAATGGATTTAAGATGTTATGCACTTCAGAATAAAGTTACTTATCAAGAATTATTTCAATGCATATATAACATATTAAAGTATCGTGGTAATTTTTTAAGAGATGATATTGATTTCGAAAATGGAGAATCTTTAACAGAAGAGCTTTTGATTCAGGAAATTACAAACTTTATGATTAAGTCATTGCAATTGGATATTGATAACCTAGATAAATTAAAAGAATCTATTAGTACAATGTGTAATCAAAATATTGATTTAAAAGAAATTCCATATGCAGAAATATCAGATGATAAAGTATCTCAAAAAAGTATTGAAAATGTGTTTAAGGCACTTAAAGATCAGAAATTCAATCCTTTTATGATTGAAGATGATCCGATTCTGATTGATGAGGAAGAGGGTAAATCTATTATCCCAGAGGCAAAAACAAAGACAATTTATATGAAATCGGTACAAAAATGTGGTGATTTATCGAATCGATTTGAACAGTTATTAAATATTACAGATTCATATCGACTTTATAAAGTGTTAAACGGGGAAAAATATATTTGCACTGCGTATAAAAAGAAGCTTGATCGAGTTGCGGATTATTATTCTTTTAAAGATAGCCCAGAAGGGTGCTCTAAATATTCAGATATTGAATCCGCAAAGATTGAAGAAGAAATAACATATATTACGAATAATATGAATGCTACTAAGGGAAAACCAGAAAAGTATGGTTATACTCGTAAGAATCCACGTGGTCCTATTCATGTTATACATAATGTTTTGAACCGCTATCCAAATGGTCTGCTTGTTAAAGAAGCTGTTGATATTTTAAGAACACAACAAAATTATTATGGCAAAGAGGTTGTTTCTGATGAATTTATTGATGTAATTCGCTATATTTTGAAAGCTCGAATTCCATATTATATTGGACCATTGTCAGAAACAGCAAAAAATCAGTGGTGCACAAAGACTGGTAAATTTAAATATAGCTACAGCTATACAATTGAACACATGGATGGTGTGGATGAAGAAAGTTCAATAAAAGATTGGAAAGATCGTATGCGTGGACATTGTACATATCTTCCTGAGGCATTTGCACTTCCAAAAGGATCGTTTGTAGCTGAAACATTGCTTATTTTAAATGAATTAAATGTACTTACAGCGATAGACAAAAATAATAACACGTATTATTTAACAACAAATGACAAAATTAAAGTATTTGATTATCTATTTTTAGATGAAAATCATTATGGTGATGTCAAATATAAAGAAATTTGTGATCTTTTAGATTTAGAATATTTTGGACCAAAAAATCACAAATCACAGGTCAAAACATTTAAGCAAAATTATACGTTATATAAAAGTATAACAAGTATTTGTACTACTTTAAAATTGCATTCAATTATTGATTTGTTCAGTACAAAATTTCAAGAGAATCAACTAAAAACAATAGAAGAAATTGTTCTGAATCTTAATCTTTACGACGAGAAGAAGCATAAATATCAGGCATTAACAAAAATGGGAATATCTGATGAAAATTCAAAAAAACTTTCTGCATTGAACTCAAAGAAATTTTATGGATTGTCAGAAAAATTTGTTTTAAAAACACCATTAAATAAAGATGGACGAAGTCTTTTAGAAATATTATTCGAAGATATCCAACCTGGTTATACAAATGAAATGATGACGGCTATTACAAATGCTTGTGATATGAATGGAAATCCTATTTCGTTTATTGCCAATAAATATGAGGCAGCTTTTAAAGAGTTAGAAAAAAATGGAGAGTTAGAATTAAATTTTAATAGCCTTTTAGAAGTAATGAATAAAACTGGAAATGGTTTCCAAATTCCTGCTTCTCGTCCAGTACTTCGTTCTATTAATCAAATGATGAAAGTGATTCAGGCTGTTTATACATATTACGGGGTTCCTAAACGCATTGTATTGGAAATTCCTAGAGATATGTCTGGAAAAAATACTAATCATGAAATGCCTGCAAAACACTATAAAACTATGGAAGCTTTACATCAAGATATTATGAAGCAGTGTAAGGATAAAGATCATCCTAGAAAAACTTGCATCGATCAAAAATGGAATGATTTAAAAGATTTTGAGGTGAACTCCAAAAATAGAGTAAAACTAGAATTGTATCTTCGTCAAAATGGAATGGATATGATAACAGGAGAAAAGATCAGTTTGAATGAGCTTGAAAACTATGAAATTGACCATATTCTTCCAAGAGGATTTGGAGATGATTCAATGGATGATAAGATACTAATACGTTTTGCACCTAACGCATTGAAAAAGGACAGAACACCTCTTATGTGGATTACAGATCCAACGGATCCAGTTATAAATAAATCAGGTAAAGAAATTACGGCAGATCAGTATATAAATCGAGTGAATGAGCTCTTTGATATGAAGCTAATATCTGAAAATAAAAAGAGGAGATTGTTATTAAAAGATACAGAAGATTTGGATCGATTTATTAATCAGAATCTTGTTGATACTCGATATATCACAAGAGAAATGATTGGAATTTTAAAAGCATATAATCATGTAAATGGATATCCTACAAAAGTGATTGCTTTAAAGCCTGCATTCACAAAGAATTATTCGAATGCATTTGATATTTATAAGAATAGAGATTTAGGCTTACAACACCATGCATTGGACGCAGCGGTATTAGGTATTACGGATATTATGTTAAATAAATTATTTCCAAATTATGAAAGTGGACGAATATCTACATCATTCGCTAAGCATCATCAGATGTTGGCAGATGTTGGAAATGATAAAAAGCTAAGAGATTCGACTAAATATATAATACGAAAAATGTATGAAAAAGTATTCGGTGATTCGCCATTAGATTACGGTTCACTTGTATATACATGCAAAAATACCATGCCTTTATATTCTCAAAAATCAAATAGAAACTGGAAAGGTGAAAAGTTCCCAGCTTCTAGAAGAGTGCCTTATCAAAAATATGACATAAAAAATGGAAATATAGTTGGAGTATATGATGATAAAAGTGAAGAAAATATAGGTAAACAAAACTCTGAAGTATTACGATTATTTGAAATCAACAATAAAAATCATGCGTTTGATAGTGTGAATTGTGTTGCCTATGACATATATAGAATTCCAGAAAAGAAAAACAATAAAGTTATATGGAATAATAAAGGTATACATATTCCAAAGTGTATTGTGAATGAAGATGGTACGATACAAAAAGATAAGTATATCAAGCTAATTAAAGAGTATTATGGTTTAGGAGATAGTCTTATAGATGAAAATGGTGATCTTGTTATGGCTTATTTTAAAATACGTCTTTATAAAAATGATTTAGTAGGAAATACTGAAAAACATGAAATTAAGGATTTGATATTGGGAAGTATCGCTGATGGAAGAATCGAATTAAACAAAATTGATTGCTTTGAATATCAAAAAATTGCACAGAAAAAAGCAAGTTTAATTAAAATGGTTATTGATAATCAAGGATCTTCAAAATACGATATTCACAATTATAAGGAGTATCAGGAGTATGAATGTAAGGAAGAGATTCTTCGAGATATGATATTTGATAATATGACAATAGAAAATAAGCAATTTGCCTCGCTTTTATACGATAAGATTAGTAATAATAAAAAATTAGATTGGGCAAATATAAACAAGATTTGTTGGATACTTGCCTATTATCAGCAATTTATAAATGAAATTACTGGTAAAAAAGAATTTAATACAGGACGAGGAATTGGTACTCTAAAGAAAGATGAGAATATTAATTACTTTAAGCTAAAAACATCACCATTGGGTGTGCGATTTAATACAGAAAAAAACCAATGGACCGGACCTGTCGGATATGAAAATGCCTTTAAAATCATAAAAAAAGAAGCATTTACTTGGAAAATTACAGTTTAAGTAGTACAATGTGATTGTAACTTAGTAAAAGGATACCATAACGAAAAATTATGAATATTCTACTACTTTTAGAGGGCATAATTGGTTGCCCTCATTTTTTATTGTTTATTGTATTATTTTTACAACTATCCAGCTATGTTTCTTTCTACAACTAATAAAAAAAATACAAGTATAAAAAAGAAAGGAAATAATATTATATGCCGTGGCAAACATTGTGCATCAATGCTGAATCTAAAATAAGCCTTGATCAAAATAATATTGTAATAAAAAAAGCAGATGGTACTTACCAAAGTTATAATTTGAGAGCAATTGATTGTGTTATTTTCAATAATGCAAGACTTACAATTACGCTTCCTATTATATCAGCGTTAATAGAACATAATACTACTTCAATATTTTGCAATAATAAACATGATCCAATTGGAATGTTTGTTCCTTTTGGAATTCATACAAAAGCATATGAAAAATTAAATGAACAAATAAATTGGAATAATGTAAGGAAGAAAAATCTTTGGAAAATGATTATAGAACAAAAAATTTGTTCAGAGAAAACAACAATTCGATTTCTAAAAGAGGATGTTGAAACTATAAATAAATTAGATGTTTTACAGCATTCAGTAAATTCCAATGATAAAACTAATCGTGAAGCTATAGCAGCACGCATTTATTTCTCGAATCTATTTGGTGAAGATTTTACACGAAACAGGGATTGCCCAGTTAATTATGCACTAAATTATGGATATAAGATTCTAGCAAGTTATATCTCAAGTTGTATTACTGGAAGAGGACTTTTACCTGCACTAGGGATTCATCATATTGGACCAGAAAATGCATTTAATCTGACTTATGATTTTATAGAACCGTTTCGCTATATTATAGATGTTTGGACATATTTGTATATATATAGTATGGATAATGATGCGTTTCTGTCAGGACATAGACAACAATTAAATCAAATATTCAATATAAAAATTCGACTTGAGGACACATGGATGAGATTAGATGATGGAATTTCTAAGATTGTTGATTCTTATATTTCTTATTTAAATAATGATAGAGATACTATATTGCGTATTTCATATAAGGATGGTATTCAACTCAATGAATAAGATAGGTAAGTTTATGCGTATTTTGTTACTTTATGACCTGCCGTCTGTCACAAATGCAGATAAAAAAATATATAGAAATTTTGTAAAGTATCTTACAACGGAAGGATTCATCCGTATACAAGAATCTGTTTTTGTTAAAGCTTGTTTAAATGCAAATGCTGTAAAAACATGTAAAACACGAATACGACAGAATTCTCCGGCAAAAGGAAGTATACGATTATTTGTTTTAACAGAAGAAAACTATCAAAAGGGAGAGAACATCAATGATAATTACTCATTTTCAGAACTTATCCAAACAACGGATTATTATATACAAATAGGAGATGAAATTGACTATGATGAGAATTAAATATAATGAACAGAATATCATTCTTCCAGATTTGCGCCTTATTAATATTTTTCAAAATAATAGTAACTATAAAGGTTTAGAGAAAATGCTAGATTATTATTTTGGAAAAAAGAAAAAGTCAAAGTGCTCTGTCAAAGGGAACGAAAATTACCCGATATCTTGCAATGAAATGAATTATATATATTTTGAAAATAATTTAAATGTGATTTCAGATAATTTGGAATTGAAGCCAAAAAGTTTTCTAAATGGATCATTGGAAGAATTTGTTAAAGCAAATCAAAATGATTTTAATACATTGGAATCTATTCGAAATAATGTTAGGGATTTCAGAACGGATCAAGGATTTTATAAGATTCAAAAAATTTTAGAAAGAGGATTGCAATGTCATTGTTCTTTAGAATTTACAGATTTTCCTTATTCATCAATATTATCAATGTTAAGTTTTAAGTGTGATGGGATTCCCGAAGAGAAAAAACTAATGATGCTATATAATCTTTCTATATATTTGCAACGAGCAAAGCCACTTATAGTAAATTTATCATTTAAAATTGACGAAAACGTGTTAGATTGGATTTACACTTACAAAGATAGTAATGTCTATTTTATAGTATCAGCAGATCAAATTGATTGCTCTATTTTACCAGAAAATGATATGCTACAATATATAATTTTGAATGATTCTGAAAGTATAAAAACTGAAATGTATATGCCTGAAGAATTTGATATGCTTTGTTATTCGCAAAATAGTTATATTCAAAAATATATGCACTTACAAAGCCGAAATATACAGAAAATTGCATCTGATTTTTCGAAAAAAGACAAAAATTATGTATGTTTATTCTAAAAAAATGCAATTTTATTGAAAATTAAATTAAAGATAAATTGCTATTTATACTTTATATATAGTAATATTTACCTGGTAAAAAGAATATCTGATTTTAAGTATGGTTCTTTTTACTAAGTTACTGACACCGCCGAGCCGCTGTAGAGCACGAAGTGCGCGATTTTAAGTATGGTTCTTTTTACTAAGTTACTGACCCATGTCCGCCAGTAACGAGGGACAGAGCGATTTTAAGTATGGTTCTTTTTACTAAGTTACTGACCGGCCAAGCGCCAGCGCGGCGAGGCCAAGGGATTTTAAGTATGGTTCTTTTTACTAAGTTACTGACCAGTCATAATACAATGCAGAAGTATTTTCCGATTTTAAGTATGGTTCTTTTTACTAAGTTACTGACAGTTGAAAGAACAACAAGACAAGTCTGCAGATTTTAAGTATGGTTCTTTTTACTAAGTTACTGACTTGAGCGTTCCTACAGAAAAGAAGAAGCTCGATTTTAAGTATGGTTCTTTTTACTAAGTTACTGACCTCGGGTTTTCCAAGGGGTTAGGGGGTCTTGATTTTAAGTATGGTTCTTTTTACTAAGTTACTGACCTGGAATGGTAACAGGTGAGCACTGTCATAGATTTTAAGTATGGTTCTTTTTACTAAGTTACTGACACGTGCAAAGTGCTCATCTTGTCTAACTGGATTTTAAGTATGGTTCTTTTTACTAAGTTACTGACCGCTCGCGGGCCTCGTCGTCGGACATGGTGATTTTAAGTATGGTTCTTTTTACTAAGTTACTGACGCACTAGGCGGTAAAGCCTGGAAGTTTGTGATTTTAAGTATGGTTCTTTTTACTAAGTTACTGACAATGCGTTGTCTTCAAACTTAACATACGCGATTTTAAGTATGGTTCTTTTTACTAAGTTACTGACACTGAATTATCTGAGTTAACTGTCAAACTGATTTTAAGTATGGTTCTTTTTACTAAGTTACTGACAAGAGAATGCTCATTTCGTTGGTGGCAAGAGATTTTAAGTATGGTTCTTTTTACTAAGTTACTGACAGAGGGTCGTCGATATAAAACAAGAGCATCGATTTTAAGTATGGTTCTTTTTACTAAGTTACTGACCAATCAATATCTGGAACACGCCAAGAAGAGATTTTAAGTATGGTTCTTTTTACTAAGTTACTGACCATTTGTTGATACCGAAGTTACAGAACCTTGATTTTAAGTATGGTTCTTTTTACTAAGTTACTGACTGCAGCATTGAACAACTTAGAATCTGACAAGATTTTAAGTATGGTTCTTTTTACTAAGTTACTGACGATTCAATTGGTGATTACAGTCTAGACAAGATTTTAAGTATGGTTCTTTTTACTAAGTTACTGACGCGAAAATCGGTGGAATTTGGGTAAATTGGATTTTAAGTATGGTTCTTTTTACTAAGTTACTGACTCAACATCTTATGGAATTGAGCGTTTGTAGATTTTAAGTATGGTTCTTTTTACTAAGTTACTGACATGCTTGGAAAAGAAGTGACTAAGCATGAGATTTTAAGTATGGTTCTTTTTACTAAGTTACTGACAAGTGGAGTAGAGGCATCTGCCAAGTTCAAGATTTTAAGTATGGTTCTTTTTACTAAGTTACTGACTGGCAGCTCACTCTCAAACATAGCGTTGTGATTTTAAGTATGGTTCTTTTTACTAAGTTACTGACAGTTACGATTCCTAATGGCATTTTAACTCCGATTTTAAGTATGGTTCTTTTTACTAAGTTACTGACGGTGGTGTTTCAACCTGCATATTGCATACGATTTTAAGTATGGTTCTTTTTACTAAGTTACTGACGTCAGGCACTTCCAGATGAACCTTTACATTGATTTTAAGTATGGTTCTTTTTACTAAGTTACTTACTGAGTTTTGAGTAAAGAAATATATATATGACAATCTAAATATGTACATAAATGATCATTTAAGAATACACACTTCTGATTACACTTTTAGATCCACACAACTGGATTTTAAGTATGATTCCTTTTATTAAGTTATAAATGTATAGTTAACGGATTTTAGATGGCTGAATTTATTTGTGTTATTTGGTTTTATTGATCTTGTTTAATATTAACTACTACATACTCACATATACCCTCTGTTCTTATAGGAAAACCCCAACCAACAAGGCCTGAACTAATGATTTTTGTGTGGTGCTTGAATGTTTCTTTTCCGTAATTACCGGCAAAATCGGATTGTAGGTGGTAAGAATAAGAGAGTGAAAACATTTGTCCGTTATGAGTATGTCTGCTGAGTTGAAGGTCGATATTGTTTTTAATATTTTCTTTTGTTCCTTGGGGTTGATGGTCCAGGACGATGTTGCAGGTCGTCTTATGGATGGTATACATATTCACAGAACCAAAAGTAACGATGGATGTGGATATGATGGCTGAAAGGATTATACAGATGATTGGCTTTCTTTTCTTGAATATCAATAATAGGATTAGTAAACAGAATAATGTATGTATAGCCCACATGGCTTGATACGTACGCATATTCCAACAATTTAATAGTAATGCGATACAAATGGCGTATCGTATTTTTTTGTTTAATGTATTTTTTTAAAGATTATTTAGTAACATACATAATCCGATTTCTAAAATGAGGATTCCCATTTGAAGATAGATTATACTATCGCTTCCTCTTTGTTTTATCTTACACCATTGTTAGAAAGATTTCTTAGTTTATGCAGTATAATAAAGTGGGTGAGACTATGTATAAAATAATGATTGTAGAAGATGATGAACTCATCTCAAAAAAGTTAGAATCGTTTCTTAAATCTTGGAACTATGATGTTAATCGAGTTGTTGATTTTTATAATGTGATGGATGTATTTCAATCATTCAATCCAGACTTAGTATTAATGGATATAACACTGCCTTATTTAAATGGATGTTTATGGACGGAAAAGATTCGTGAAGAATCCAAAGTTCCAATTATCTTTATTTCAAGTGCTACAGACAATATGAGTATTGTGATGGCTATCTCTAAGGGTGCGGATGATTTTGTATGTAAACCGTTTGATTTAAATGTTCTAGCTGCTAAAATTACGGCAATATTAAGACGTAGTTATGACTTTGTATCTAATCATAATATCCTTGAATATCAAGGTGTACGCTTTAATTTAGATGATAATACGGTATGTTTTCAATCTTCTCAAATTGAACTGAGTAAGAATGAGGCTAAGATCCTACGTTTACTTATGGAAAAGAAGGGGACGATTGTATCTCGAGATAGTTTAATGGAATATTTGTGGAAGACGGACTTTTATGTGGATGAAAATGCACTAAGTGTGAATGTGAATCGTTTGCGTAAAAAGTTAGAGAGTATTGGCATTGTGGATTTTATTCAAACAAAAAAAGGATTGGGATATAAGATATGAAGTTGTTTAGTCATTATTTAAAAGATCGACGTTTGTTTATAGTTATATATACTTTTAGTCTTTTTACATGTTATGTTGTATTTAAACTCTATAATTTAGAACTTGAAGCTTTTACATATGCCTTTATGATTTTATGTGTATTATTGGTGGTTTGTTTCTTTTGGGATTACTACAAATATTATAAGAAACACCAAACCTTAGTAACACTTCAATCCAATAGTAATGTTTCTTTGTCTTGTGATCTTCAAGATTTTTCATTGATGGGAGAAGATTATCATAAAATATTAGTGGCTATGAAAGACAATCATGATGAGTATGTTATTTCTTCAGAAAACAAAATGCATGATCTAGAAGATTATTTTACGATGTGGGTACATCAGGCTAAGCTTCCCATTGCCGCAATGAAATTACTACTTGAAGATGATGAATTGAGTCGTAGTGAAATTAAGTTACAACTCTTACGTATGGATCAATATACAGATATGGTTTTAGCCTATTTACGCTTACATAGTACGCATACTGATTTCTTATTTAAAGAATTGGAGTTGGATGATTTGATTCGACAATCGATTCGTCGCTTTTCTACAGAATTTATTCGTAAACACATTCAGTTGAGTTTTAAAGAAACCGGGGATGTTATTTTGAGTGATGAAAAGTGGCTTGTGTTTGTGTTGGAACAAATTCTTTCGAATAGTCTTAAATATACCAATGAAAATGGTTTGATATCTATATATATGAAGTCTAAACATGTTTTAGTTATTGAAGATACGGGTATTGGTATTAGTGCAAGTGATCTAAGTCGTGTGTTTGAAAAAGGATATACAGGTATGAATGGACGTAGTGATAAAACGGCAAGTGGTTTAGGTCTATATTTATGTAAAAATATTTTAGATATGCTGAATCATAAAATAACGATTGAATCTAATGTAGGTAAGGGCACTCGAGTGATATTAGACCTTACGCATTTTGAAGGAAGAATTGAGTAATCTTACAATCTTGTAAGAATAGTGTTAGCTGAATCGATGGCTGCATTTTTGAATTCTTTGTAGAATTTTGGTGTACATGGAGGTAATGAATATGGCATTATTGGAAGTAAAAAATTTAAAAAAAGTATATACAACAAGATTTACACAGAATCAAGTACAGGCATTGACCAACGTAAACTTTAGTGTGAATAAAGGCGAATATGTCGCTATTATGGGTGAGTCTGGATCTGGTAAGACAACACTATTAAATATCTTGGCAGCTTTAGATAAACCAACAAGTGGACAAGTCTTATTACATGGTAAAGATATTACGCATATTTCAGAAAAAGAAATTGCGAACTTTCGAAGAGAACACTTGGGCTTTGTATTCCAAGATTTTAACTTATTAGATAATTTTAATAATCGCGATAATATTTTCTTGCCTTTGGTTTTAAGTAAGAAAAAATATCCAGAAATGAAAAAAAGATTGGATCCTATCGCAAAACAATTAGGGATTGAGGGTATTTTAGATAAGTTTCCATATGAAATTAGTGGTGGACAAAAGTAGCGTGTAGCTGTAGCTCGTGCTATCATCACAAATCCAGATCTAATCTTGGCCGATGAGCCAACGGGAGCTTTGGATTCAAAGAGTACAGAGGAACTTTTACATTTATTTGGAACAATCAATGCGAATCAACAAACAATCGTAATGGTTACTCATTCGACAAAGGCAGCAAGTCACGCTTCTCGCGTTCTGTTTATTAAGGATGGAAAAATTTTCCATGAAATTTATAAGGGAAATAAGAATTTAGATCAGATGTACCAATGTATTAGTGATACGTTGACATTATTAGCTACAGGTGGTGTGCATCATGAGTAGAGCTTTCTATTTAAATTTAGCTGTAGATAATTTGAAGAAGAATGCGCGTACCATCATTCCTTATATATTAACGAGTGTCTTAACGACAATGATGTTGTATATGGTTGTTTCTTTGGCAAATAATACACATTTAAATGAAATTGTAGGAGGAGCATCTATAAAGCAGTTATTAGGTTTTGGCACTGTGATTATTGAAATCTTTGCGTTTATTTTCTTGTTCTATACACATAGTTTCTTGATTAAAAGAAGACAAAAAGAATTCGCATTATTCTCTATATTGGGAATGGAAAAGAAACACTTAGCTCGAGTTTTGTTTTATGAAACATTAATAACTCTACTTGTTTCATTAATTTTAGGAATTGGATTAGGTGTTTTACTGGATAAAGCGATGTTTTTGGTTATCGCAAAAATGATTGGTGCAGATATTATACTCGGCTTCTACTTTTCTTTTATAGGTATGAGACAATGTGTTCTTGTGATTGGATTGATTTATGTATTGATCTATTTCTATTCTATGATTCGTATTCATATTTCAAGTCCGATTGAATTGCTTCATTCCGATCATATGGGTGAAAAAGAGCCTAAGGCCAAATGGTTTCTTTCCATTATTGGTATTCTTTGTCTAGGTATTGGATACTATTTATCAATTACTACTAAAAATCCTTTAAGCGCACTCTACGTCTTTTTTGTGGCTGTAGTACTTGTCATTATTGGAACGTATTTATTATTTACATCGATTTCGGTCACTTTCTTAAAATTAATGAAGAAAAACAAGAATTACTATTATAAGACGAATCACTTTATTAGTATTTCTGGCATGATGTATCGTATGAAACAAAATGCCGTAGGACTTGCGAATATTTGTATTCTTTCAACAATGGTTTTAGTCATGTTGTCGTCAACCCTTAGCATGTGGTCAAGTATTGATCGTGTTGTGGATTCACAATATCCAAGAGATTTTATTGGAACAGGATATGGGGAAGCTGCCAATATTGATTTTGATGAAATGAGTGAAGAATTGATTCGTATGGGCATTGTTCCAAAGAATCTTCTTGCGTATAAAGAGTTGGGTTATGCAGGATATTTAAAGAATGGCACTTTGATTACAGATTATCGTGATGAGGGAATTAATGCCGTAAATGAAATTCAAGAATTTTATTGTCTTCCATTAAAAGATATTCAAGATTATGAAAATATCAAGGGTTCTTTAAAGCCAAATGAAATCTATGTGTATTCCAATGTAGAAAAGGCTAAAGAGAAAACTTTATCTTTATTTGGAAAAGAATATGTTGTGAAGAAACAATTAGACCACTTGAAGATGGATGAAAGAAATCCCAATGTGACAGAGCATTATTATATTATTGTGGATTCAGAAAAGACTTTAGAAACGATGCAAGAAGATCAGACAAATGTGTATGGCGACGACGCGAGTACAATATATGCTAGTTATTCATTTGATTGTGATGCGAATGATCGTAGGGTTATTGAAAAATTAACTCAAAATGGAAATATAAATAATTTTATTTGGACAAATAAATCGGATCAGAAACAAGGTTTGATTGAATTATATGCAGGCATCTTATTTATTGGAATCTTCTTAAGCTTCTTATTTATCATGGCAACCATTCTGATTATGTACTACAAACAGATTACTGAAGGCTATGAAGATAAGGATCGTTTTGAAATTATGCAAAAAGTAGGTCTAGAACAAAGTGATGTAAAGAAGGCTATTCATTCGCAAGTACTGACGGTATTCTTTATGCCATTACTTGTTGCAGGACTTCATGTTTGTTTTGCGTATCCAATGATTGAAAAGTTACTTCATTTGTTGTTTGTGAGCGATTCATGGCTTTATGTTCGAACAACATCTATGTGTTTTGTGGCTTTTGCCCTAGTCTACATTGTGATTTATGTATTAACTTCAAAAGTCTATTATGGAATTGTAAAAAGAAATGCTTAATTGGATATTGGGATTTATCTTGATTGGATTATGTATCTATATTTATTATGTAAATCATCATGGAATTTAGTACTCGAATAGAGTACTATTTTTTTTTAGGTGATATATATGTTTATAAATGGATTTGACATCTTGTGGGATGAAATTGATGATTATGTGGCCGATATTAAAAGTATTCGAAGTATTGATCAATTCATGTTTAATAAGCCGGTCACTTTCTTTTGTGGAGAAAACGGAAGTGGTAAATCCACTTTATTAGAGGCTCTTGCGATTAAAAATGGATTGAATCCAGAAGGTGGAACAAGAAACTATAATTTTTCTACGTATGATTCGTATTCTAGATTGCATGAACATATGCGTTTGTGGCGTTCTAGAAAACCGGATTGGATGTATTTCTTGCGTGCAGAAAGCTTCTATAATGTCGCGACAAAAGAAATGGAGTATAGTGGTGTTTTGTCTGAAAGATATCATGATCAATCGCATGGTCAAAGTTTCTTTTCTGTATTGATGAAACAAACGAATAAAAATGGACTTTACTTTTTGGATGAACCGGAAGCGGCTTTATCTTGTCAGAATCAATTGGCATTATTATACTTGATTGAGGAATGTGTGAAACAAAATTGTCAATTTATCATTGCGACACATTCACCTATATTATTGGGTTTTCCCAATGCACAAATCTTATTATTTGATGAAGATAAGGTAGAAGAAGTGGATTATAAATCTACGTCTAGCTATCAAATAATGAAATTATTTTTGGATCGGTATGATTATTTTGTGAAAGATATTCAAGAGAATAATGATGGAGGGGTATTGTGATTAAATTAATTGCGATTGGTAAGAATAAAGATAAAGCTTTACAGTCTTTAGAGAAAGAATATATGAAGCGTTTGTCGGCTTTTTGTAAGTTTAGCGAAATCGAAGTCAAGGATGAAGCAAATGAACATGTTTCTAGAGAAGCTGAAGTCTTATTGGTGAAAGAAAAAGAGGGAAATCGTGTTCTAGAAAAATTATCAGATCAAGATTTTGTGGTATTGCTTGATCTTCATGGAAAGATGATTGATTCTGAGTCGTTTGCGAAAAATTTGGATATGTGGCAAATGAAGTATTCAAATATTGTCTTTGTGATTGCGGGAAGTCTTGGACCAAGTGAAAAATTAGTTTCTAGAGCGAATTATCGTTGGAAATTATCGGATCTAACTTTTACGCATTTAATGACCCGTGTCTTGATGTTGGAACAGATTTATCGTGGTTTTATGATCAATAATGGTCGTAATTACCACAAGTAAGTGATGTAAGCGCTTTTTGTGAAATATTTTACTTGTGAAAAACTAGTCAATCAATTTATGTAGTGATATAATGGATGTGCAAAAATGACAGTAGGAGGAATATACATGACAAAGAGAACTGTTAAAGACCTTGATGTAGCTGGAAAAAAGGTCATCGTACGTTGTGATTTTAACGTGCCAAGAAAAGATGGTGTTATCACTGATGATAACCGTATCGTAATGGCTTTACCTACAATTAAATATTTAGTAGAAAACAAAGCTAGAGTTATTTTGATGTCTCACTTAGGAAAAGTTAAGACTGAAGAAGACAAAGCTAAAAACAACTTGGAATGCGTAGCCGTGCGTTTACAAGAATTGTTACCAGATGTAAAAGTAACTTTCTGCCCAGTAACTCGTGGTGAAGAATTAGAAAACGCTGTAAATGCATTAGCTGATGGTGAAATCGTATTAATGCAAAATACTCGTTATGAAAAAGGCGAAAGTAAAAACGATCCTGAATTAGGTGCATATTGGGCTAGTTTAGGTGAAGTATTCGTTGAAGATGCATTCGGATCTGTTCACCGTGCTCACGCTTCTACTGTAGGTATCCCTACAAACATTAAAGAAAACGGATTAGGATTCTTAGTTGAAAAAGAAGTTACAATGTTAGGAAAAGCTGTTGATGAACCAGCTCACCCATTTGTAGCCATCATTGGTGGATCTAAAGTATCTAGTAAGATCGATGTTGTTGACAACTTATTGAAAAAAGCTGACAAAGTTATCATCGGTGGTGGAATGGCTTATACATTCTCTAAAGCTGTTGGTGGTTCAATCGGTACTTCATTAGTTGAAGATGACAAATTGGATTTGGCAAAAGAATATTTAGAAAAAGCTGGAGACAAATTAGTTCTTCCTGTAGATAACGTAATCGCTGATGCATTCAGTGAAGAAGCTAACACTAGTGTTGCTGATGCTGGACAAATTCCTGATGGATGGATGGGATTAGATATTGGTCCTAAATCTGTTGAATTGTTCAAAGAAACTTTAGCTGGTGCTAAAACTGTAGTATGGAATGGACCTATGGGTGTATTCGAAATGCCTAAATTCGCTAAAGGTACTGAAGAAGTATGTAAAGCTATCTCTGAATTACCAGAAGCTATTACAGTAATCGGTGGTGGAGACTCTGCTGCTGCTGCAAAACAATTAGGATATGCAGACAAATTCTCTCACGTTTCAACTGGTGGTGGAGCTAGTTTGGAATATATGGAAGGTAAAACATTACCTGGTATCGCTATTATCAGCGAAAAGTAATAAGGAGATGTACTTAAGATGAGAAAACCTATTATCGTTGGAAACTGGAAAATGAACAAAAACAACGCTGAAACAAAAGCTTTCTTCGAAGCTGTTGATGGTGTTGCTGCTAGCGAAAATGCTACTTATGGAATTGGATGTCCATTTACTGATTTAAGAACTGCATTGGATCACGCTAAAAACTTAGTTGTAGCTGCTGAAAACTGCCACTTTGAAGATAGTGGAGCTTTCACTGGTGAAGTTAGTGTTCCTATGTTAGAAGAAATGGGAGTTAAATACTGCATTATCGGTCACTCAGAACGTCGTGAAATGTTCGGTGATACTGATGAAACAGTAAACAAAAAAGCAAAACGTTTAATTAAAGCTGGAATCACTCCAATCTTATGTGTTGGTGAAACAGAAGCTGATTACGATGCTGGAAACTCAGAAAAAGTAATTCGTGAAGAATTAGCTGGTTCTTTAGCTGACTTATGTCCAAAATGTGTTGGTGAAATGGTAATTGCTTACGAACCAATCTGGGCTATCGGAACTGGAAAATCTGCTTCAGTTGAAATTGCTGAAAACTGCTGTAAGATCGTACGTGACCAAGTTAAGGTTATGTATGGTGAAGAAGCTGCTGAAAAAGTACGTATCCAATATGGTGGAAGTGTTAAACCTAACAACATCGTTGAATATATGGCTCAACCAGATATTGATGGTGCATTAATTGGTGGTGCTAGTTTGAAAGAAGATAGCTTCACAGAAATCATTGAAAAAACAAAATAATTAATGATAATTTAGGCCTCAAACGAGGCCTTTTCTTTTGACAGATGCTAACCAAAAAAAATAATTTAGGGTTGTTTGTGAGGTGGTTTCGTGGTAAACTAGTCATGAACTATTTTAAATAGGGGGTAGAATAAAATGAACTTTGTAGAAAATAATGGTAAAAAAGTTGCAGCGATTTTATGTGTAGCATCTGCTTTCCCTGTTGTGGCAACAGTAGTTGCAGCTAAGGAAGAACCAGGATGGCATGGTGACCGCTATGTCAATGAAGATAAAACTGTAGCAAAAGGATGGCAAGAAATCGAAGGAAAATCTTACTATTTTTCAGAAGATGGAACAGTAAATTCTTCAAAGACTGAAGAAGCAACAACAGCTAGCGTTTCAAGTAACATTACAGGGGAAGTGAAAGAAACAGTGGCAACAGCTAGTCAAGAAGCTGTAAAAGAAGAAACAGAACAAAAAGCCGCAGAAGTAGTTGAAACTCCGGTAACTACAACTGAAACTCCAGCAGAAACACCTGCTCCTGAACAGACTGAGACTCCAGCTCCTGAGCAAAATGTAACACCTGCTCCAGAACAGACTGAGACTCCAGCTCCAGAGCAAAATGTAACACCTGCTCCAGAACAGACAACTCCAGCACCAGAAGTACAAGCTCCTGCAGAAACACCAGCAACTAGTACTTTAGGGCAAAGAATTGCTGCTGAAGCACAAAAATTAGTAGGTGTAACTGATGGATTATGGTGTACACAAGTTGTACAACAAGCTTTGGCAAATGCCGGTGTAAGCGATGCTTATCAATTATGGCCAGATCAATACGCAGGTCAATATGGATACTACACTAACGATCCTCAAGTAGGTGACTTATTGTACTATAACAATGGTGGACGTGGTGTTGACCACATCGCTATCTATATTGGAAATGGACAAGCTGTTCATGGAAACTACGAAGGTAAGACTGTAATTGCTAGTGCATATTTAAGCACAGCAGCATCTCCACAATTTATTCGTGTTGTTAGATAATTTTAAACTTTTAGCTTGGCTTTTAGCCAGGCTTTTTTTGTATAATAAGATTTTGTATTGTATAATATGAGGTGGTTTTGGAGGCAAAATATTATGAATGAAGCATATAAAAATCTTGTAGAGAGAAGAAGTGTAAGAAAATATAATAACAAAAAGGTGAGTCATGATTTGGTTGAAAAAATTATTTATGCCGGGCAATGTGCACCTAGTGGCATGAATCGTCAAATCTTTGCCTTTGTCGCTGTTGAGGATGAAGAATTAGTAAAAGAATTATCTAAAAAGAATGCAGAGGTTATGAATTCATCGGCAGACCCGTTTTATGGCGCAAAAAGTTTGATTATTGTCTTCGCGGATACTCATGCACCTACATATTTATACGATGGAGCTTTGGCTATGGGGAATTTAATGAATGCTGCAAATGCCTTAGGTGTTGATTCATGTTGGATCCACCGTGCTAAAGAAGTGTTTGAAACTGAATATGGTAAAGAATTAAAAGACAAATGGGGAATACCAGAATCTTATGAAGGTATTGGACATTGTATTTTAGGCTATAGAAACGAAGAGCTTAAAAATCGCGCTGAAAGAACGTCTAAGGTGGTTTATGCATAATATACGTATTGGACAAGCGGTAGATATTCATCAGCTTGTAGAGGGTCGTAAACTTATTTTGGGCGGTGTTGAAATTGAACATTCTAAAGGACTTTTAGGACATTCGGATGCCGATGTTTTAACACATGCGATTGGCGAAAGTATTTTAGGTGCTCTTGCACTAGGTGATTTAGGAAAACATTTTCCGGATACAGATCCTAAATATAAAGATGCGAACAGTCTTGTTTTATTAGGACATATCTATGATATGATGGATGAAATGGGATATCAGATTGGTAATGTAGATGCGACTATTTTGGCTGAAAGACCTAAAATGGCACCACACATTATTTCTATGCGAACGAATATTTCAAATGCATTGCATTGTGATATAGAAGATGTTTCAATTAAGGCTACGCGTGGAGAAAAACTTGGCTTTGTAGGAAATGAAGAGGGCATTGTAAGCCTTAGTGTTTGTATATTGGAGAAAAAAGGATGAGAGTAGTAATTCAAAGGGCAAAGAACGCAAAATGTACGATAGATGGTCAAATAACAGGTCAAATTGATTATGGATATTGTATTTTTGTAGGATTCAATAATGAAGATACAAATGAAATTATTGATAAAATGATTCATAAGATTTTATTCTTGCGAATTTTTGAAGATGAAAACGGGAAGATGAATAAATCCATTCAAGACGTAGAAGGAAGTATTCTTTCTATTTCTCAATTTACCTTATATGCGGATTGTAAAAAGGGGAATCGCCCAAGTTTTACAAATGCAGGTAAGCCAGATTTAGCTACAACATTGTATGATCAATTCAATCAGAAACTACAAGAACAAGGTATGCACGTTGAAACAGGTATTTTTGGTGCTGATATGAAGATTGAATTATTGAATGATGGTCCAGTAACAATTGTATTGGATTCAAAGGAGTTATTTTAATGGAAATTATATATGGAAATACACTTGCGGATCGAATCAAGGCGGATATGAAACAAAAAATTGATGATATCCGTGCAGAAGGGGCAAGGCTACCATTATTAAGTGTTGTACTTGTTGGAAATAATCCCGCAAGTATGTCTTATGTTCGTGGTAAAGAAAAGGCTTGTTCTTCTATTGGGATGCTTCAAAGAACAATTCGTCTAGACGAAAATGTATCGCAAAAAGAATTAAATGATGTGATTATGAGTTTGAACCTAGATTCTGAAGTCGATGGTATTTTAGTGCAAATGCCTTTACCTTCGCATTTAGACGAAACAGCAGCCTTAGAATTGATTGATCCACAAAAAGATGTAGATGGCTTACACCCCATGAATGCTGGTTGTTTACTTACGAATCGTCCAGGATTTATTCCTTGTACGCCACAAGGTGTTATGGCTATGTTAGATTCCATTGGATGTAAAGATTTATCTGGTAAACGTGCTGTGGTCTGTGGAAGAAGTAACCTTGTAGGCAAACCAATTGCGCTGTTGCTTCAAAATCGGAATGCGACAGTGACAATCGTTCATTCAAAGACACCGGATATTGAAAAGATTGCTTCACAAGCCGACATTTTAATTGTTGCGATGGGTGTTGCTCAAATGGTCAATGAAAATTGGGTAAAAGAAGGAGCTGTCGTTATTGATGTAGGTATCAATCGTGTCAATGGAAAACTTGTAGGGGATTGTGACTTTGAATCGGTTGCGAAAAAGGCAAGTTATGTAAGTCCAGTGCCAAAAGGTGTTGGTCCAATGACGGTTTGTATGTTATTATCGAATACGCTGGATGCATATCATATGCATGTGCAAGGAGAATAATTATGGAATATGGATTAAATGATATTGTAGAAATGAAAAAAGAGCATCCTTGTCATAAGTCCAATGAATGGAAAATTATTCGTATGGGTGCTGATATTCGCATTAAATGTTTAGGTTGTGGAGCCAGTGTTTTAATGCCTAGACAAAAATTTGAAAAGAAATTAAAAAAAGTAATTCGACATGAAGAATAGAGAGGATGTATTGAATTTATGCCATTAACTGCAGGAATCGTTGGTCTTCCAAACGTAGGAAAGTCAACTTTATTTAACGCTATCACGAAATCACAGGTAGAAGCCGCAAACTATCCATTTGCGACAATTCAGCCCAATGTAGGCGTTGTAGAAGTACCAGACTATCGTATTGATCGCTTAGTTGAAATCTTCAATCCAAAAAAAACAATCTATACAACATTTGAATTTACAGATATTGCGGGATTAGTTAAGGGAGCAAGTCAAGGTGAAGGACTTGGTAACCAATTCTTATCAAACATTCGTTTAACAGATGCGATTTGTCACGTAGTTCGTTGTTTTGATAATCCAGATATAACACACGTTGAAAATAGTGTAGATCCAATTCGTGATATTGAAATTATTAATCTAGAATTAACTTTAGCGGATCTTCAGACAATTGAAAATCGTAGAAGTAAAATCGAACGTAAGGCTAAGACAAACAAGGATAAAGAATCATTGGATGAATTGGCTTTATTAGATCGTTTACAACCAATCTTAGAAGAAGGAAAACCAGCTCGTTCATTAGAATTGAATGAAGATGAACAAATCTTGATGAAAGGCTATAACTTATTGACAGCTAAACCTATGATCTATGTTGCCAACTTAGATGATGAAGGTATCATGGATCCAGATTCATGTGCTTACTATAATCAAGTAAAAGAATATGCACAAAGCCAGAATAACCAGGTTGTTGCCTTATGTGCGCAAATGGAAGAAGAATTGTCTGGTTTAGATAAAGAAGAAAAAGATGCTTTCTTAGAAGAATTAGGTGTTGAAACATCTGGTTTGGATCAATTGATTCAAAAGGCTTATGCCGTATTGGATCTATGTACATTCTTAACGGCTGGAGAAGATGAATGTCGTGCATGGACATTTAAAAAAGGCATGAAAGCACCGGATTGTGCAGGTGTTATCCACACAGATTTCAAGAAGGGATTTATTCGTGCTGAAGTATATCGTTTTGAAGATATCGATGAATTGGGTAGCGAATTAGCTATTAAAGAAGCAGGACGCTTACGCCTAGAAGGAAAGGATTATGTCGTTCAAGATGGCGATGTAATGCACTTTAGATTTAATGTTTAATTTATCAAATATTATTTATCTTGTCATTGCCGTTGTTCTTTCCATGTCGATTCATGAAATGGCACATGGACTTGTGTCCTATTGGATGGGAGATCCTACGGCTAAGATGGAAGGTAGATTGAGCTTAAATCCTTTTAAACACGTTGACTGGATTGGACTTGTCTGTCTATTAGTATGTGGATTTGGCTGGGCAAAACCAGTACCCGTGGATGCACGTTACTACAAAGATGCGAAGACAGGAATCATATGGACAAGTTTTGCGGGTCCAATCGCAAACTTTCTATTAAGTTTTATTTGTGTATTCTTATTTTATGCACTCTATAAATTTGCTCCATATTTTATGATGTCTAGTGTAGGATATTTGATATCGAATACATTGACATATACAGGATTGATTTCAACTGGATTTGGCATTTTTAACTTGATTCCAGTACCACCATTAGATGGCTCAAAAGTATTGTTTTCGTTTTTACCCGATGATAAATACTATAAATTTATTGATGGTGCACCATGGATGAATCTATTATTTATCTCACTGATTTTTTCAGGTTTATTAGATTATCCGTTGGGTATGTTACGTTCAAATATGATTCAATTTTTTGAGATGATCGCAAAGATGATTTTAGGCTTCTAAAGTCATCTTTTTTTTTAGCGTTTTCAGAAAAAAACTTCATTTTACAGAAAATTAACACAAATTTAATATTGTTTTGACATTGTTTTTATTGCATAATAAAGACGTTGCAATTTGCGTAAAAATTGAAAATTAAATATTCATTTTATAAAGGAGTTCAAGATGGGAATAGTTACAATGGTCTTATCCCTATTAGGAGGCATTGCGTTATTTTTGTTCGGTATGTCATTAATGGGCGATGGGCTAAAAAGCGTAGCCGGTAACAAGTTAGAAGCATTCTTGTACAAGATGACAAACACAAGCTTAAAAGGTGTTGCCTTAGGTGCAGGTGTTACTTCTGTTATTCAGTCTAGTAGTGCTACGACAGTAATGGTCATTGGTTTTGTTAACTCAGGTATGATGAAACTAAGACAAGCTATCGGTATTATCATGGGTGCTAATATTGGTACAAGTATTACCGGTTGGATATTGTGTTTATCTTATGTAGGTGGTTCTAGTGGGATCGCAAGCTTATTTTCAACAGTTACGATCACAACGTTGTTTGCGTTTATTGGTATTTGTTTAAAGACATTTGGAAAACGTACTACACATAAAAATGTTGGAAATATCATGCTTGGTTTTGCGATTTTAATGACAGGTATGCAACAAATGAGCGGAGCCGTTTCTCCTTTAAGAACAAACGAAACATTCATTAGTATGCTTACAATGTTCTCAAATCCAGTAATGGGTATTCTAGTAGGTATTTTGTTTACTGCTGTTTTACAAAGTGCTAGTGCAGCGGTTGGTATCTTACAAGCACTATCTATGACAGGCTCATTGACATTTGCGGCAGCCTTTCCAATTAACTTAGGAATTGGTATTGGTGCTGCATGTCCTGTGTTGATTTCTGCCTTAAGCGCAAATAAAAATGGTAAACGTACCGCATTAGAATATTTGATCAACGACTTATTTGGTATGATTATCTGGTCAATTCTATTCTATGGTTCAAATATATTTATGCAGTATAGCTTTGTGAATGAAGTTATGTCTCCAGTAAATATCGCATTAATGAATACAGCTATTCGTTGTGGAAATGTATTAGTTTTATTCTGGTTTATTCCCCAAATTGAAAAATTATTGATGCGTATTGTCAAAGACAGTCCAGAAGATCTAGAAGAACAAGCTGACTTTGATTTACTAGAAGAACGTTTGATTCCGTATCCTGCTTTGGCGATTGCACAATGTCATCGTGTCATGAATGGTATGGCTAAAAAGGTGCGTAATAACGTGAATCGTTCAATGAACTTGATAAATGAGTTTAAACCAGAAAAATATGATAAAGTACATCGTAAAGAAAATTTGATTGATAAATATGAAGCACGTTTAGGCTCTTATTTAATGCAGCTGACAAAACAAGCATTAAATACAGAGCAAACTCGACAAGCTTCTTTATATCTTCATACAATTAGTGACTTTGAAAGAATTGGGGATCACGCTGCAGATATTGCCGAGATATCAAAGAGTATCAATGAAAATCGTATGGAAATGTCAAATGCCGCTATGGATGAGTTAAACCTTGTTGTGGAGGCCGTTCGTGAATCAATGAATATGACATATCATGCTTATTTAGAAGATGATTTAGCTTTGGCTCGACGCGTATCTCCATTAGGAATTGTCATTCGTGGACTTTGTGATGAAATGAAATTGCGTCACGTTGAACGTTTATCACAAGGAAACTGTGGTCTTGAAGAAGGTACAGTATTCAATGATTTATTAAATAGTTTAAACCGTATCGCCACACACTGTGCAAGTAGTATGGTGGCTTTGATTAAGATTCGTGAAAAAGATACAGATATTCATATTCACGATTCCAGAGTATATGCGATTGAAGGTGATGATTATAAAACAACATTGGCTGAGTACCGTGAAAAATATGATCTTGGACAAAGAGAAGGTCGTATTGTTAGTATGGAAGATGAACAAGTTGAATAATGTAAATAAGGCCTGATGATTCAGGCCTTTGATGTATCTATTTTTATGTCACATATGTCTTGGATTGAAAAAGTTTTAAAATAAAGTTCTTCTAAAGGAATCCATCGTTGAATAAAATTGTTCAACATATTTGGGTTCCTTTTTTCAAGTCTTGAAAGTTGTTCTTCTTTACTCACGGTTAAGAAAACAGAATACGAATAATATTTTTGAAGATCTGAGTGCATCGAATAAGAACCTTCAATGACATTAAATGATTTATATGGAATTAAGTGAGCAGATTGTATTGACAAAGTTGAACAATTGAATTTATGTAGCTTTATATCTTCATGTTTTGATAGTGGAATCAAGACCTCTTGTTCAAAGCGCTCATGGTCTACATTTTCTCCAGGACTTTCAAGCCTTTCCTTTGTTCTTTGATGGGGTTGTAAGAAAAAGTCATCCATTTTAAATACGTTACAGTCGTATATTTGTTTTAAAAGATTTGAAAGTGTAGTCTTACCCGAAGCACAACGTCCGTCGATTGAAATAATAGAAGGATGCTTGTTGTCGATATGCTTAAATAGTTTTAAGAAAGGAACGTACTTTTTATGTATTAAGCGATAAGATGGATGGTACAATTGATTGAATGTATTGGAATGATGAATGGCAGGATATCCATCTTCTTTCCATTTTAAAAGAGTTAGCTTAGCGTTGTTTAAAGAAAATGGAAGTTCTTGATTGGAAATCATATCGATAAGGATTTGAAGCTTTTCTTCGAGCTGTTCCTTGCCGTTTTTTTCTTGTTGACTTGATAAAATAAATAAAGTACTCAGTGTATTTAAGCTCAATCCATAATTTAAATGAAGACGAACATAATTTCCATCTAGATATTCAATGGAATTACATGTATCTAGTTTTGTGTCGAGTTCTTGTTGGATCTGTTTTTTAACTGTATCAGGATTTGAAAGTAAGTGTTCACAACCAAAACTGCTTTGGTATAAAAATTTCATTAAATCCTGTAGTTCTAGTTGTGGGTATGTTTGAAATTGGTTGAGTATATATGATTTTGTGTTCATAGAAATTATTTTATCACATTCTTTTCTTTTTTATTATAGATAAAAGTTATAACGGGCGTATATTATTAAATATTATCAATAATTAACTAGAAATGATAAAATGATGACGTTGGAGGAAAATTACTTATGTTGAATATTAAATATGATATTGTAGGATCTTTTTTAAGACCACAGGAAATTAAAGAGGCCCGTGCTAAATTTAATAATAATGAAATCACATATGAACAATTGCGTGATGTAGAGGATGAACAAATCGCAAAATTAGTTGCGAAGGAAGTACAACATGGATTGAAGTTTGTGACAGATGGAGAATTTCGTCGTCGCTGGTGGCATTTAGATTGGTTAAAAGAATTTGCTGGTTTTACGACAAAACATTTGGATAAATTTATTAATGGAAGAAACAATCATATTGAATTAGGTATGATTGAAGGTAAGATTTCTTATGATCCAAATAAAGCACATAAAGAAATGTACGCATGGGATTTCTTGAAGAATGAGGCAAGTAAATATGGTGTAGAAGCTAAGAAGTGTATTTCTGGACCAAACATGATTTTGATTGATCATTTTTTACAGTTAGGTATCAAAGATACGCCATACTATGGAACAGATATTGAAGCAGTCATTGATGATATTGGATTGGCATATCAGGCAGCTATTCGTGATTTTTACAATCATGGATGTCGCTATATTCAAATTGATGATACTTCATGGACCTATATGATTGATGATACATTTGTATCAAAAGTAGAAGGATTGGGTTATACAAAAGCACAAGTGTTAGATTGGTTTGTACGTGTAAGTACTAAGGCTTTAGAAAATCGTCCAGAAGACATGCAGATCGCAACACACTTCTGTAAAGGAAACTTCAAAGGAAATCCATTGTTCCATGGATTCTATGATACGATTGCCAAGTCTGTTGCGAGCATTCCATACGATGGATATTTTGTAGAATATGATGATGCTCGTAGTGGAACCTTTGATCCATGGGCTGTTTTAAAAGGTACTGGCCGTACATTTGTAGCTGGCTTGATTTCTACAAAGCGTAAAGAATTAGAAGAGCATGATGCGATTAAGGCACGTTATGAACAAGCTAAAGCTGTAGTTGGTGATAATATTGCACTTTCTCCACAATGTGGATTTGCCTCTGTTGAAGAAGGTAACTGCATTGATGAGGAAACACAATGGAAGAAAATTGATTTATTGGTATCTTGCCAAGATTTTATTTAAGAGGAATCGTTTGATTTCTCTTTTTTCAAAAAAAGAACAAGCATTTACTTGTTCTTGTAGTATGAATTTAAGAAAGATTCTTTGAATTCTTTAAATGTTCCATCTAAAATAGCTTGTCGAGCTTGTTCAGTTAAACGGATGATAAAGCGAAGATTATGTATAGAAGCAAGTTCGAAATACTTTGCGGATTCCGTGCGGTCTTGCGATTTCCATAGTCTTCTTAATTCACCAAGTGTGATATGAGAAAGACAAGTAGGACAATCGCAACCTTCATCAATGATTTCATCGCTATCTCTATATTTTGATAAATTGATAGGACCATGCATTGTATACAATCTTCCATGTCTTGCCTCTCTAGTAGGAGCTACACAATCGAATGTGTCGGCACCATTTTCTGTACCAATCAAGATATCATCTGGATGAGACAATCCTAATAAATGTCTTGGTTTATTTTCAGGGAGTTCTTCGTTACACCAAGTTAAGATATCACCTAGCGTTTCTTTAAGGAAAGCACCACCTAATCCATAACCATCAAAATCCATTTGAGCGTACTTTTTACAAGTTGATCTTCTTAGATCTTCCCAACGCCCACCTTGAATGACACCATATAAAGATTGGTGGTAGCCTAAATCATCACAATGTTTCTTATGTTCATCAAGGCTTCTCTTTGCCCAACGTTCAGTTCTTGCCAAGGATTCAACGTTATATTCGTATGTATCGGCTAAAGAAGTTAATTCATCATAAGCCATATGAATATCGGCTCCAATGCGACATTGAATTTGCATACTTTCTTCTGGACCAATAAAATCTTCTTGCCCTGTAAATGGATCGTGAAAGTGTACTCCATCTTCGGTTACGTGGGCCAAACGTTTTTCTTCTTCGGTATTCTTCATATTGTCTTCACGTTTCATGCTGACAACTTTTCCGCAGCCAGAACCTAAAGACATCACTTGAAAGCCACCGGAATCCGTTAAAGTTGGACCGTTCCATTTTGACCATGCGGATAAACCTCCATTTTCAGCAATTTCTGGGGAAATGTTTCGTAAATGATATCCATTACTCAACATGGCTTGGGCATTAATACTTTTTAATTCTTCCATAGAAACAAAGCGAACTTCACCATGTGTTCCAACACACATGAATGCAGGGGTCTTGATGTCTCCATGGGGTGTATGTATAATTCCGGCTCTTCCTAAATGACCAGGAATTCTTTTTTCAATTTCAAAATAAAATTTATTGTCGTTCTTGTATTCCATAAATTCCTCCAACCCATTTATTCTATCATATATTAGCGTCGGCATATATAAAAGATTATGTGATTGCACCTGCAATATATCCGATGGATTGAATGTTGAGAAGGTTAATGGTTTATCCTCCAATAAAAATTCTTAAGCCAATATCTAGATGAAAGATGCCTGAGAAAATCGACATTGTTACAGAACTTGTATTTTCATTGGTTGCCAATATCGTTTCTGATTGGCAAGATTAGAACATATACACCACACAATACACATATGGATACTGTACTTGTTTTTTTAATGCAATCTAAGAACAGTCGTCACTTCGATGCGGAGAGGTTCAATTTAGCACAACTCTTGTTGAAAACCCCATTTTTTCTTTCTATAATATATATCGGTGATAAAAAATGAAAAAAACAATTTGGATAGCAACGAGCAATGCTCATAAAGTCGAAGAGTTTCAGACGATGTTGAAGGATTGCCAAGTTAAATGCTTAAAAGATCTGGATCATAAAATTGATATTGTAGAAGATGGTACAACATTTGAAGAGAATGCTCTAATTAAAGCTCGTACTTTATTTAATGAACTTCATGAACCTGTAATCAGCGATGATTCTGGTTTGGAAGTAGATGCGATGGATAAGAAGCCAGGTGTGTATTCAGCTCGTTTTTTAGGTGAAGACACAAGCTATGATATCAAGAATCAATATATTATAGATCAGGTAAAGGGAAAAACGCGTACGGCTCGCTATGTGTGTGTCATTGCCTATATTAATGAAAATGGAAAAGAATATGTATATCGTGGAGAGTGTGAAGGTTTGATTCATGATGAAATGGTTGGAACAAATGGTTTTGGATATGATCCAATCTTCTATTATCCTGAATTTAAGACAACACTTGCCAATGTGAGTGAAGAAAAGAAAAATAGTGTATCTCATAGAGGAGTAGCACTTGAGAAATTTTTAAAGGATTGGAGTAAATAATATGTTGCATGTAGTATTGTATGAACCTGAGATTCCTCAGAATACAGGAAATATCATTCGAACTTGTATGGCTACAGGTTCGCGTTTACATTTAATTGAACCATTGGGTTTTTCTTTGGATGAAAAGCATTTGCGTCGTTCAGGAATGGATTATATTAAGGATGCGGATATCCACATTCATAAAGATTGGGATGCGTTTGTGGCTGAAAATCCAAGTGAACACTATTATTTTATGACTCGTTATGGTAAAAAAGCACCAAGTGAATTTGATTTTACGAAAGAAGAAGGCGATGTATATCTTGTGCTTGGAAAAGAAAGTACGGGAGTTGATAAAAAAATCCTTCAACATCATTTAGATACTTGCATGCGCTTGCCTATGGTCGCAAATGCGAGAAGTTTGAATTTGTCCAATTGTGCTGCCATTATCGTTTATGAAGTACTACGCCAACTTGATTATCCAGGACTAAGTACACATGAAGAACTTAAGGGAGAGGATTGGCTTGAAAATCTTAAAGTTGATTGATCGTTATGTAGATTCGTTTGAAAAGCGAATCTTTATTTTTATTGTATTTATAACCATATACTGGTTATGGCAGAATATTTGGCAGTTAATATTATTTTCTAAATTATTTTTTATAACTGATTATGAAAGTTTGTTCAATTTGCAGGCCCACTTATCCAACTATGAATCGAGTGTTTTGATACGTATCATATATTATGTGATTTCAAATCCATCATTGAATATTGCTGGTGTTGTTAGTTGTATAAAACTGATAGACATAATGGGGATTGTAGGATTGTTGATTTTGGCTCAAAAATATCGAATTATTATAATTTTAAATGGATTTAAATACGTTTGGTGTTCTATTTGGCTTGTAAAAGGTATGAATTCTGCAAGTGTATATTTGGTAATAAATTGCTTAAAATGGCTTTCAATAGGCGGCTTAATTCTTGTCGGTATAGTGATTTTTTTATGGCTTTTAGGATTGATACGAATAATCTTAGAACAGGATAGATTTGTTCACGATTTGTAAACAACGTTATACATTTTATAAATTATGTACAATTTTTTACAAAATCACACAATTTACCATAATTTATATTTAGATACTTTATATAAAGTGTATTAAGAAATATTTAAGAAATTAATTACTAAAAAGTGTAAATAATTTTTTTGCGAAAATTTGCAACAAAATTTAAATCTTGTTAAACTTCAGGTGTTGTAACGAAGAGGTGATATGATGAATTTTATCGAAAAGCACAGTAAAATTTTAGCCGTAAGCCTATGTCTATTGACTTCTGGACCAATTGTTTCGACAATGTATGCCAAAGAAGTTCAACCAGGATGGCATGGTGAAGGCGCAGATCGTTATTATGTTTTAAAATCAAATCGTCAGACAGCTACTGGTTTAACAAAAATCGATAAGGAACTTTATTATTTCAATAATAAAGGAGAAATGCAGTTTGGATGGCAGACTGTTTCAGATGAAACTTACTATTTCCAACAAGACGGAACTGCTGCAAGAGGTTCTGTGACAATTCAGGGTAGTGAGTATAATTTCCAAAAAGAAGGTGTCCTTCTTCATGGTTGGAGTAATGATGGTAAATCATACTACGATGAAAAAGGAAACAAAACTTCAACAAACTGGGTTGAAGAAAATGGTTCGAAATATTATTTTGATGCCGATGGAAATTGTGTAACAGGATGGCAGGAAATCGATGGCCAGAAGTATTTCTTTGGTGAAGATGGAAAGATGGCTATAGGTCAATTTGATGTAGACGGAAAAACATATTTCACTCAAGAAGACGGTACTTTCCGTACAGGATGGCAAGAGATCAACGGTCAAAAATTGTATTATGCAGAAAACGGTGAAGTAACTAAGAATCAAATCGTTGAAATCGAAGGTACTAAATATGCGTTCGATGAAAATGGTGATTTGATTAAAAATGCCGAAAAAGATGGATATAAGATTGATGAAAATGGTGTTGCGACTGAAGTAACCCCTTCTGAGGAAACAACTCCAACTCAAGATACAACGACTCAATCTCAGGCTCCAGCACAATCAACTACTCAAAGTGCTCCAGCTCAAAGCACAACAACAACTACAACACAAGCGCCAGCACAGCCATCGACTCCTGATGCTCCAGCTAAAGATTATGTAGCTCCAACCCCAAGTGTGAACAGTTCAGCAATTGCTGCTGCTGCATTAGCACAAGTAGGAACTACACAAGATTGTACAATGTTAGTTACTAATGCTTTGAGAGCTGTTGGAATTAATTTCCACGGTTGGCCAGAAGACTATTTGAGTCTTGGTACAATCACATCAAGTCCAGTTGCAGGTGACATTATTGTTTATTCAGGACATGTTGCTATTTACATTGGAAACGGACAAGCAGTTCATGGTGGATGGTATGGAAGCCAGACTGTTGTATCAAGCGTTTCTTGTGACAAGGCATTAATTGGATACGTTCACGTAGGCTAGATTGAATTCTAGCCTTTTTTTTTGTTTTTGTGGTAGAATTATTAATATATTTTCAAGGAGGTTTACTTATGAACTATATACAAACGCAAAAATTTAGTGATGTTTATGTTTCTTGTAAAACCATGATGCCTTTTCATCGAAATACAATTAGTGCTTTAAACGTGCTTGTGTATATGATGAAGGCGAAAACGCAGAAAATGAATTCGAAACAAAAATTAGCTTCTACCTTAAATCGTGCTTATGGAACAAAGGTGTCTTATGGTTTAACATCTTATGGAGATCTTGTTCAACTCGATGTTCGTTTTCAGTTTGTCCGTCCAGACTGGATTGAAGATAGAAGCTATTTAGATAAAATTAAAGATATTATGGATGAAGTTCTGTTTCATTCTGTATTGGATGAGGAAAACTTTAAGGAGTCAGTGTATTTGTTAAAAAATAGATTGTTGGCACAAATGGATGATCCGGCCAGCTTGTCTTGTATGTATGCCTTTGAGATGGCACATGCTAAACATTCTATTTCAATTCCTGTGCAGGGAAGTTTAAAAGATTTAGCGACACTTACTTTAGAGGATGTGAAAAAAGCCTATACATTATATATGGATATGGCAAAACACTTCTATATCTGTGGTTATGTAACGGATGAATTGTATGATTATATTGATAGTTTAGATTCGCATTGTGCTTTTATATCGGAAAGAACATTGCTTCCTCGCGTAGAAACAAGCTATAAAACCTTTGAAAAGGATATTGCGCAAACTTGTATTTCGCAAGTCTATTCGACAGGTGTTGATATTTCAAGTTCGGATTATGAGGCTGAACTAATTTTAAATAGTATTTTGGGGTAAAGCCAGAAGAATTTAATGTTTGATGAAATTCGTGAAAAGAATAGTCTTTGTTATTCTATAAGCTCTTCTATTATTCGCTTTGATGGAGCTTTGTTAATTCATACGGGTGTGAATCGTAAGGATGTCACAAAAGTATTAAATTTGATAGAAACACAAATAGATCGATTATTGAACATGGATTATGATGATCGATATTTAGAAATCGCAAAGATGGACTATAAGGACCGTATTATTAGTGGATTAGATCATGCTCAATCTTTGATTGCGCAAGCTTTTTTAGATGATCTTTTACATCGCCAGCTCACGTCTGAGCAAAGAATTGAGAGAATTATGAAGGTGACAAAGGAAGATATTTCACGTGTTGCCTTACGATTGAATTTGGCTTCAGTGGCCATTGTTGCGGAGAAAGAAAATGAATTATAATTTGGATATTAAAAAGGAAACATTGTCAAATGGTTTACAGGTGATTCTTGTTCATAAACCGGATTATCAAAAATCACTATTTCTTTTAGGAGCTAAAGTAGGAGGGTTTGATATTGATCAAAGCGTAGATGGGCAAGTGGTTAGACATAAGAGTGGAATTGCGCACTATTTAGAGCATCAAATGTTTTATTTGGATGGAGAAGATGTAAGTGATTTATTTGCGAACCTACAGTGTTCTACAAATGCATATACTTCTTATACAGAAACGGCATTTTATTTTTCGACTACGGCGGATGTGAAAAAGTCATTAAAACTTTTATTGGATTTTGTCGAAAATTTAGATGTGACAAATGAAACGATTGAAAAAGAAAAGGGGATTATTCTTAGTGAATATGATATGTATCAACAATCGCCTGAACAACGTCTTTTTAAGGAAACTTTGATTTCTTTATTTCAATATCATCCAATGAAAGTTGATGTACTCGGTTCAAAAGAAGATATTCAAGATATGAGCATGGAGGATTTAAAACAATTTTATGCATTAAATTATGATCCTAGTAAATTGTGTCTTGTGGGTGTAACTGGAAAAGATACAAATGAAATCATGGATTGGATCAAGGAATGTCAAAAAGATGTTTTGAGTAAGTTAAATAAAAAGATTGAGCGTGTCTTTAAGGAAGAGCCAAAGGAAGTAAATCGCAAAGAGTATGTCGATCATATGGATATTCATCAGCCATTTGTATGTGTTGGTTATAAGATGGATGCTTGCAAGACAAAGGAAGAAGCATTCGAAAAAGACTTTGCGGTGAATATGTGGTTAGATTCTATCATGGGTCCTTTAAATCCTAATTTTCAGGAATGGCTAGATCAAAGAATCTTTACACAGTTTGTAGGCGCAGAAGCGGACTTTACTTTGGATCATAGTTATATCTTGTTTTATGCTCAAACAGTAAATCCAAATGCCTTTATTGAACTTGTAAATGAGCTTGTACAGAATAAGTCGATTTCTGATGAAGACTATCAGTCGTTGCATGCACAGGCAATCGCGAATAATTTGCGTGGCTTAGATCATTTTGATGGCTTGGCCAATGATTTACTTCGAAGTCACTTTGAGGAGTATGACTATATTGAAAATTTAAATAGCATTCAAAATATGGAAATTGAGCAAGTACATGCCTATATTAAGAATTTGGATTTCTCACATTCTTGTGTGACAAAAATTCTTCCGAATGACTCTATCTGATCTAATTTGTGTTTTTTTTAGCGAATTAGAGGGGGAAAACGCATGTAAAACGCATAAAAAGACGACCTATAGATAAGATAGGTCGTTTGTTTTATATGTGACATATTTGTAGAATATCATTGAAGAAGGATGGTGATAAATATGGTGGTCAGAATTGAAGGAGGATAATCAATTATGAATGCGTTTAGTATCGTGGGAAAAATTACGGACATGCCAATGTTAAAGGAGACAAGCAATGGATTAAAAACTTGTGAACTTCCAATTCGAGTGCAGCGTAATTTTCCAAATTCAGAAGGTGTTTATGAAAGTGATGATGTAATCGTTGAAGTATGGCGAGGTCTCGCAGAAACTGTAAGTGCTTCGTGTAAGATTGGAGACTATGTGGGAATTAATGGTCGTATTCATTCGCGTAAATACCAGAAGGATGACAGGGTATATCTAAACTATGGCTTTGTAGCTGAAAAAGTTGATTTTCTACGTTGATCAACAGATAAAATACATGAATTAAGAAAACACATCCACAAAAAAAGAAGCGATCAATTCGCTTCTTTCTTGTTCTATGCCTAAGATTAACGGTTGTAGAATTCTACTACTAACAATTCGTTGATTTCTTGAGCTGTGAATAGTTCTTTACGTTCTGGGTAACGAACATAAGTACCTTTCTTAGCATCTTTGTTTACTTCAACAAAATCAACAGTTGCTGTTGCAGCTTCTAAAGCTTCGTTGATTACGCTTAAGTTTTTAGCGCGTTCACGAATTTCGATAACTTGTCCTGGTTTTACTTGGAAACTAGGAATATCTACTTTCTTACCATCTACTAATACGTGTCCGTGGTTTACTAACTGACGGCTAGCACGACGAGTACGTGCAAATCCCATACGATAAACGATGTTATCTAAACGAGATTCCAACATTACTAAGAAGTTTTCACCAGCAGAACCAGCTTTTTTACTTGCTTTTAAGTAAGTGTTGTAGAATTGTTTTTCACTTAATTGGTAAGTGTGACGAATTCTTTGTTTTTCCTGTAATTGGATACCGTAGTTTGTTAATTTTGGACGACGAGCATTTCCGTGTTGTCCTGGAATTGTGTTACGACGAGTTAATTCTTCACCAGTTTCTAATACTGAGAATCCAAGGCGGCGTGACTTCTTCCAAACGCTTCCTGTGTTTCTTGACATAATTTTTCCTCCTATTGTTTTATATCATTCACAAAACAATAACAGTACAAATCTTTAAAGGCTGTGTTGACAATGATACTTTCCGCTATCAGCTATTAGCTTACTCATATCGCTTAATAAGGCTGCAACGCATATCCTTTAACTTTGTATGCTGCTATCAATTTATGCTTATGTATCATATCAAAGAATATTAATAAAATCAAGAAAATGATGCAATGATTTTGAAGTTTTGCTATAATAAGAATGGTTTGCAAGGAGGTACCACTATGGATAGTGTTTTGAATTTCTTTCGATCAGTATACGCGTTCATTCGAAATCAACTTTCTGTGACTGTAATTATCTATCTTTGTATAGCAATTCTAGTCTTGATTTTGATTTGGATCATTATGCGTATGATCAAACGTAAAAAGGCGTCGAAACGACTTTCAGATCTTGAGATCGAAATGAATGAAATTCGTAACAATTCCTTGGCCTACAAATTCAACAAAGCATCGGCATTCGCAAGAGTGAATGATGATATCATGGATAAAGTGAAAGGCTTGACTCCAAAATATGATACTTGTCAAAAAAACTTAAGTGCTTGTGATGATTTGTTTAATGAAGCAGATGATTATGTTTCTAGACATCGTCTTCGTAAATCTATGCGAGCTATGGACGATTTAGAAACAATGATGGATGAGACAAAAGAAAGAATTCGTATTGTTACTCAGTCATTAGATCATGTCTTGGCTCGTGAAACAGAGGTTCGTGAATCGGCAAATGCTTTAAAAGAGCGTTTTCGCAATGTGAAAACTGTTTACCAAGATAATCGTTCTTCATTTTATGGATCTGTTAATTATGTAGATTCATGCTTAGAGGAAATTGAAAATGAATTCTCTAATTTTGAAGAGTGGATGTTTGCTTCAGAATTTAACAAGGCAAAGGAAGAACAAGAAAAAATCTCAAAAATGGTGGATGAGATTAGCTCTAAAATTGCAGCCTTCCCTGGACTATATGAAAAGGCCAAAAATGTATTGCCTCGTGCAATCAACGAAGTTCGTTTGCACATTAAGGAATTACAGGAAAAAGATATCGACTTATCTTATTTAGAACCAGAAGAAAAATTAACAACCATTCAAAGTGCTTTGTCTAGTTCAATTGATCAATTGGATGCAGGTGAATTTGAAATGGCACAAGAAAACTTGGAAATCATTGGAGATCACATTCTAGCATTACAAGATGATGTAACGAATGAAAAAGAAGCTTATGATGAAATCCATGTAAGTCTTCAATCTAATTTAGATCTAGTTAATGTCATTGGTCAGGAACTTGAGGAAATTATGGCGCTTTATGCCAATATTAAAGATCGTTTTGGTCTAGAAGATTGGACACACCGCTTCTCTTTGGCACAAATCCAAATGGAAGATTTATCAAATCGTCGTGATGAAATTCAAAAAGAATTGAAACAAAATCAACGTCCTAGCGTAGATGTAGTTCATGGTTATCGTAAATTTTCAGAAGATGTTAATGAATTCCACGATCAAGTCAAGGATATGAAAGAGATGTTAGTGGGAGCAAGCAGTGATGAATCACGTGCTAAAAAACAATTGACAAAATTACAATTGATTTTAAATGAAGTACGTTTAAATACAGTAACACGTCATTTGCCTAGTATCTCATCTCAATTTTCTGCAGATTTAAAAGAAGGCGAACGCTTGATTCAACGTGTTCGTGTAGTGTTGGATCACTCACCATTAGATGTACAAACATTAAATGCAGATTTGCAGGATGCCATCGACTTTGTATATAAGTTATACAATAACGCAAACAATTTAGTCGGTGTTGCCGTTATGGTAGAAAATGCGATTGTGTTTGGTAACCGTTTCCGTAGTACGCATGCACAAATGGATTCGGATTTAACTCGTGCTGAGTTATGTTTCCAAAATGGAGAATATACTCGTGCACTTAAGATTGCGATTCAAGCAATCGAAAACATGCACCCAGGAATTTATGAGAAGTTAGTAGCTCAAAAAGATCCTGCTGTCATGAACCAGGTGCAGTAATGATTTATTTTGATAATGCTTCGACAACCTCTGTACGTACAGAGGTTCGTCGTGTTTATGGGCAAGTGTTAGAAACTTGTTATGGCAACCCAGATAGTTTGCATGCGGCTGGGCGCCAGGCAAGTTCGCTCATGGAAAAAAGTCGATCAAATATTGCTTCTATGCTTCATGTAGATCCAAGTGAAATTATCTTTACATCAGCTGCTAGTGAATCAAATACTTTAGCTATTGTAGGATATGCCTTGGCCAATGAACATCGAGGTCATCATGTACTCACAAGCAATGTTGAGCATTCGAGTGTTCGTCATGCGATGGAGTTTTTGAAGCGTTTTGGATTTGAAGTTGAATTTCTTCCAATTAATGAGGAGGGAATTGTTACACCAGAATGCTTAAAATCTCATATGCGTAAAGATACAATTTTAGTATCGGTTATGCATGTGAATAATGAAATGGGAGCTATCAATCCTATTTTAGAACTAGAAAAAATTGTACACCAAAATCCAACGTGTGTATTTCATGTGGATTGTGTACAGAGTTTTTCAAAAATTGATATTCCTTTTGAAAAACTAGATATGGCTACGATCTCTGCACATAAGATTCATGGTCTAAAGGGTAGTGCCATTTTAATGAAGAAAAAGAAGATTCAACTTGTTCCAATTATTCAAGGTGGACAACAGGAACAAGGACTTCGTGGTGGAACAGAGAATGCACCGGCGAATATTGTTTTGGCAAAGACAATTCGTTTAGCTTTAGAGGAACAATCAAAGGCTTATGATCATGTTTTAAAAATCAACCAATATTTGCGCGAAGAATTAACTAAAATCAATGGTGCGCATGTACATTCGCCAAAAGATGCGATTCCTTATATTCTCAATATTTCATTTGATCAAATAACAAGTGAAGTCTTATTGAACGCTTTGGATCAAAAGGGAATTTGTGTATCCGCAAAAAGTACTTGTTCATCACAAAATACGAATGCTTCTGAAGTGTTATTGGCTATGCACAAGTCAGAATTTGATGCGACACATGGAATTCGTTTATCTTTTTCTAATGAGAATACTTTGGAAGAGGCAAAATATTTTATAGAAACATGTAAGGAGATTATAGAGAATTATGGCTTATCGTTATAATCATATCTTAATTCGTTATGGCGAATTGAGTTTAAAAGGAAAAAACCGTAACAACTTTATTAAGGCGCTTTATGACAATGTTCGTAAAGCTTTAAAAGCATTCCCAACATTAGAATTTGAGAAACAGCACGACCGTATGTATATTTATCTTCATGATGAAGATTCTAAGCAGGTTAGTGATATTTTAGCTAAAGTTTTTGGAATATCTTCATTTTCATTGGCTATTAAAGTGGAACCAGATTTAGATCAAATCATTGATGCTTTTTATGAATCTTTAGATTTAACAACACCAAAAACATTTAAGGTGGCTGCACGTCGTAGTGATAAACTATTCCCATATATTTCAGACGATATTAATCGTAGGGTTGCAACTAAGATTTTAAAGAACAGTGACTGGAAAGTTGATGTTCATAATCCGGATGTAAAAATTGTTGTTGAAGTACATCAAGATGCAGCTTACATTATGACAGATCGTATTCAAGGTGCTGGTGGATATCCAGTTGGTGTTGGCGGAAAGGCCATGGTTTTATTAAGTGGTGGAATTGATTCTCCAGTTGCCTGCTATTTAATGATGAAACGTGGTGTACACATTGAATGTATTCACTATGCTTCACCTCCATATACTTCACAAAATGCCCAGGAAAAAGTAATGGAACTAGCTAGACTTGTATCTGGTTATCAAGGTGATGTTTTAGTTCATGTTGTTCCATTTACAGATCTACAATTGGCAATCTATCAAAATGCGGATGAAAGTTATGCGATCACATTGATGCGTCGTATGATGATGCGTATTGCGACAGGCCTAGCTAAGAAAAGACATGCTCAAGCTATCGCAACAGGTGAATCGATTGGACAGGTTGCAAGTCAAACTTTAGAGAGTATGCTAGCAATCAATGATGTCACAAATATGCCGATTATTCGTCCAGTTGTTTGTATGGATAAAGTTGAAATTATTGATCTTTCTAAAAAGATTGGAACATATGAAACAAGTATTCTTCCTTATGAAGATTGTTGTACGATTTTTACACCAAAGAATCCGGTCACTAAACCTCGTGTGGATAAGTGTGAAAAATATGAGGCAAAATGGGATTTTGACAAGATGGTACAAGATTGTATAGATAATACAGAAGATATTTGGGTACATCCAGTTAAGGTTGAAGAAGATTTATTCTAAGAGAAGTGAAATATAGCGCTTCTCTTTTTCTTTTATGTTATAATCTTTTTATGTTGATATGTCCGGTGTGTAAAAAGAAACTAATAAAAGAAAATAAAACATTTCGATGCGAAAATAATCATTCTTTTGATTGTGCCAAACAAGGTTATGTGAACTTATCGCGTAAACAGACAAAGAATCATGGGGACAATGCTTTGATGGTCAAAGCGCGTACCGATTTTTTAAAAAAAGATTATTATGATTTTATGCGTCAATATGTAAAGGGAAAGGCTAATGGATCTATTTATTTGGATGCTGGTTGTGGTCAGGGTTACTATACAAAAGAGATAGGGGCGAACTTTGAACATAGTTATGGGATTGATTTGAGTAAGGAAGCGATTCTTCATGCGTCTAAACAAGATAAACATACGCAATATATTGTGGGGAGTTTATTTGATATGCCTTTTTTAGATGAGAGTATAGATTGTGTTACAAGTATTTTTGTGCCTTTAGGCCAAGATGAAATCTATCGTATACTAAAAGAAAATGGATATTGGATCGTAGTAGGTCCGGGTCCTAAGCATTGTTTTGAATTAAAAGAAGTATTGTATGACACACCATACGAAAATGAAATGCCTGAAATACTAGAACAATATGAATTGGTAAACCAGGAAATTATTCAGAAAAAAAAGATGGTAGATGATGTATGGTCTTTACTAGAAATGACACCATATCGATATAAAACGAGTCAAGCTGGACTTGATCGTGTAAAACAATTAGAAAGGTTAGAGGTTACGTTTGAGTTTGTCGTAACTGTGTATAAAAAACATGAAAACAACAGTAAAAAAATGGGGAATTAATGGTGAGGGAATTGCGTTCCATGAAGGAAAGCCAGTATTTATTGAAAATGCCATTCCGGATGAAGTTATTGAATTTGATATTAAAAGTGATGAAGGTACTTATTTAGTTGGAGAATTAACTCGTTTAGTTGAACAGAGTTCAAAGCGTCGCTACCCACTTTGTCCAATTTGGAAAGAGTGTGGTGGATGTGCTTTGATGCACGTAAAGTATCCAGCACAATGCAAGATGAAAGAGGGTAATTTAAAAGAAACGCTGATTAAGTATGCGGATTATAATGGTCGCATTTTACCAATTTTAAAGAATCATGAGCCATTGTCATATCGTAATAGCTGCAAACTTCCTTTTGGTGAAGAATATGGGGAGTTATATACAGGAATGTATGAGCGTGATACAAACCATTTCCAAAAGATGAAAAGATGTTATGTGCATTCAAAATTGTTGGAACAAACGCGTCAGGAAGTTTTAAAAATTATGAATGAGCATCATTTAAAGATGTATGATGATAAAAAGAAAACGGGTTATCGTACATTGGTGATGAAAGAATTTGATTCTAAGATTCAAATTATATTTGTGACGGGAAAAGAAGATATCAGTGAAGAATTTATTCGTGATGTGACTCAACTAGAGGGTGTTGTATCAATCTGGCAAAGTGTAAAAACAGAAACAAAGCGTGAAGTATTTGGGGATATGCGGTTTATTTGGGGAGAAGAAAAGATGCATCTTCAATTAGAAGATATTCAATTATCTTTACTTCCTAGATCTTTCTTCCAGTTAAACACGAAACAATCCGTGAATCTTTATAATGTGGTTAAAGATTGGATGCCAAGATCAAAGACTACGGTTGAAGCCTATAGTGGTATTGGTGCTATCAGTTTATTTGTGAAAGATAAAGCTGAAGAAATCATTGGTGTTGAATCCATTCAGGATGCGGTTGATAATGCCAATGAAAATGCGATGTTAAATCATGCAGACAATGTATCTTTCATTTGTGAAGATGCGGGTAGTGCCTTAGCACATTTAGTACAAGAAAAAGAAGTGGATACATTGATTGTGGATCCGCCTCGTTCTGGTTTGGATGATACAATGAAGGAAACTATTTTAAAATCAAAAATCAAAACGATGATCTATGTATCTTGTAACCCAGCTACTTTGGCTAAAGATTTAGGCGTATTAAAGAAAGAATATCGTATTGTCAAGATTCAACCACTCGATATGTTTAGTCAAACTCCACATGTAGAAAGTGTTACACTACTTGTTCGTAATGATGACTATAAACCTAGACGTCGTTTTGATAATCGAAAAAATCGTGACTATAAACCAAGAAGAGATGGAGATTTCAAACCTAGACGTCGTTTTGATGATAAAAAAGATGGAGACTTCAAGCCAAAACGCCGTTTTGAGGATGATAAACCAAGAAGACGTTTTGATGATCGAAAAGATGGCGACTTCAAACCTAGACGAAGATTTGATGATGATCGTAGATCGAAACGTTTTACAGATGACAAACCAAATCGTAGATATGGTAAATAAAACATGCAAGGATTTCAGGAAAATGAAACTAAAGTCTTTTTCTTATATATCCTTAACTTTGTAAAAAATGTATAACTACAATTGAATTTTTGAATGAATAGTTGAAATTTCCTGTATTTATGGGGGATTTCTACTTTTTTTATTGGCAGAATCTATGATATAACAGAGTATACAGTATAACTAATTTTGGAGGCTATTATGTTACTCAAAAAATGTGAAGGTTCTTCGTTATAAAATGACTAAAATTCAGAAAAGAAATGGTATCGGATATGTGTATCAGGTTATTGGAAAATCTTTTAAAAAGCTAACTATATAAAATTCAAGTAGTTAATCTGAACGAGATGCAGAAGTCTGCAACTCACTTGACCGTGCTCTGTAGTGCACTTCTAACTTCAAGAACATGGTAGCAAATAAAAGATAAAAAATAAAAGCAAAGCTCATTGCACATTTTAATTCCAATGTGTGCCTTGAAGCGAAGCTGAAAGGAATGGTTGGTTTTTATGAAATAGTTTGAAAATATAAAACAACTGGATTAATTGTTCATTCTGTTTCTGGAAGAAATCCAGTAGCCATTGAAATTGCAGCAGAAACGAAAAAAAGGGCACCAAAGTAACAGCTATCACAAATTTATCTTATTCTAAAAGTTTGACTTCTCGTCATCCGTCAAAAAAGAAACTGTATGAATTGGCAGATATTATTTTGGATAATCATGGAGATGTTGGTGATGCTTGCATAAAAATTGATGGTTTAGAACAAAAGGTTTCTCCAACTTCAACAGTAATTGGAACAATGATGCTTAATTCGATTGTTGCTGCTGTAGTACACAAATTAGTAGATTCAGGCATGAAAAAACCGCCAATTTTTTATAGCGCTAACTATGATGGCGGTGATGCATTAAATCAAAAATTGTATGAAGAGTATAAGGAAAGTATTCATTATCAATTTTGATTCGGCAGAACAATTATATCATAACAAATAGGGATATATCATCATGATATGTCCCTATATATAATGTCGTAATGTCTGAAAACGTAATGCTATATTGCTACTAAGGAACTCAAATATGGGCTCCTTTTTTTGGCCTTGAGCTAATTTCTATTAGACTGTTTTATATATAAGTGTAACAAGTCGTGTGACTGATTTAGTAGAAGAAGAGAATTTTTATAAATGCAGTTTTATAACAATTTACACTTGTTCAATTTTATAGGATATTAAAATTAAAGAATGGATATTCATAAAATGAATGATTAATCGAAAGAATCCATATTATAATTAGTAAAAACGGAGGAATAAATATGTTTGGTTTTTTAAAGAAAAAAGAAGTATTCTTATGTCCGGTAGACGGAAAAATTTTACCAATTAGTGAAGTGAATGATCCAGTGTTTTCACAAGAAATGATGGGTCCAGGATTTGCGGTGGTTCCGACATCAAAAGTTGTTGTTGCACCAATGGATGGAGATGTTGTAACAGTATTCCCTACTTCACATGCCTTTGGGATTAAGTCAAAGAACGGTATTGAGATGATTATTCATATCGGTATTGATACGGTTGAATTAAATGGAAAAGGCTTTAAACCTTTAGTAAAACAGGGCGATGTTGTTAAAGCAGGGGATGCTTTAGTAGAGGTTGATTTTGATGCATTGAAAAATGAAGGGAAAGATCCATCTTGTATGATTATATTCCCTAATAAAGAGAAATTTTCAATTGTTAAACCTCACAGCAATGTAGTAGCTGGCCAAGATAATATTATTGAGTTTAATAAATAGACAAAATCAAAAAGAGTAGGAGATTATTTGTAATTTTTCCTACTTTTTTAAATAAATATTCAGAATTTGAATATACAACCATAATGATTGAGATGCATTGTTGCATTAAATTATCAGTGCTATGATTTGGGTGTTTAAAGGAGTATGGGATATGAAAGTAGATGTAAAAAGAATTCAAAATGATATTGAGACTTTAGCCACATTTAATGAAACTCCTGGTTGTGGTGTAACTAGATCTTCATACACAAAAGAAGATAAAATGGCTAAGGAATATTTAATATCTGAAATGGAAAAAATTGGATTGACTGTTTATGAAGATGGCATGTCAACATTATTTGGACGTCGTGAAGGTAAATTAAAAGATGCACCATGTGTTATGTTGGGATCTCATTATGACACAGTTTATCAAGCAGGAGCTTTTGATGGAGTTGCTGGTTCTGTTGCAGCATTAGAGGTTATGCGTGTATTACATGAAAATAATTTTGAAAACGACTATCCTCTTGAATTAATTTTAATGAATGCTGAAGAGGGCTTTACTTTTGGGCCAAGTACGGGTGTTACAAACTCAAGAGCCATGATGGGAACTCTTACTTATCATGAGCTAGAGACTCGTAAAAACCGTTTTGGGCAAACTAAATTAGAGGCTTTAAGAGCCTATGGTGTTGAACCAAATTTGGAAAAGGCAAAAAGGGATCCAAAAACAATTAAAAACTTCTTAGAACTTCATGTTGAACAAGGTCCTGTTTTAGACAGAGAGAACATTGAAGTTGGATTAATTAAATATCTTGCTGGTATTGGAAGATACACAATTAAATTCCATGGAAAAACAGCGGATTCAACAGAATTGATGAGTAAAAGAAAAGATGCTCTAGTTGGTGCAGCATACTTCATTGAAAAGTTTAATGCGGTTATGCGTACATTTGGAGATGATGCGACTGGAATGGTAGGCCAATTGAATATTGTTCCTAACTCGAATCAGTTTGTACCAGAATATGTTGAGGGTAAAATTGAAATTCGTACTTTCACTAAAGAAGTAGTTGATAATAATGATTTTAATAAAATCATTATAGATTTATTAAATGAAGTAACTGAAAAATATGGTATTCAGACAGAGTTAGAAGAAATTCGAAGAGTAAATTATCCAAATCCAACAGGTCCAAGTATTATGGATTATGAGAACGTTGAAAAAATGGAGAAAATTTGTGATGGATTAGGTTATAGTCACAAACAAATGAACCAAGGAACGGGACATGATTCTATGATTATGGCTGATTTTGTGGATACAAACATGATTTATGTACCTAGTAGAAATGGTGGCGTATCTCACTGCCCTGAAGAATGGACAGAATATACAGACATTGAAAAGGGCGCTAACGTATTACTTGAATTAGTTAAAGATTTATCAATAAAATAAATAAACACATGAGCAATTTAGAGAGAACTTCTTTAAATTGCTTTTATTGTATACAGAAAAAGAATGCTTTACGATATGGCATTCTTTTTATAATTTATGTAACCTTCATACAATAGTGTAAATATAAGCATTAATGTACAGAATGAAGAATTATTCAATCTAGTCTCTTGGTTAATGTTTGATACTTGATAGTACAATGAGTATTTGGCCATATGAGATAATTCGTTCTGTGAAAATAGCGTGATCGATATAATTGGAGTTCCTTTTAATTGAACGGTTTGTATATCTGTTTTAAGTTTTGAAATATTGCCAGATAGAGAAACGATGAATAATAAATCATCCGGCTTTAATGTGTTTGAAATTAAATTAAGCTCGATTTGACCAGGAATAATAATCAGGTGAATTCCTACATTGATTAAGCATCTAGAGAATTCCTTTAACATCAAGGATTGACCGTATCCAGTTGCATAAGCATAGATTCGATTTGAAGTTGCCATTAGTTTATATATATCTTCAATAAATTTATTTTGTTCAAATAAACGAATTGTGGATGTCACATCTTCTAACACAACTGAAGAACCAATCTTATTCGTGTTAATAACGCTTGCACGATCCTTTCGATCGAGTTCATTTCTTAAAAAATATCTGAATTCGCTATAGCCTTTGAATCCTAATTTTTGAACAATTCGAATGATACTGGATGCACTCGCATTTGATAACTGTGCTATTTCGGATACTGTTTTTCCTTGACATAATTCCATATTTTGGAAAATAAAATTTAATATATATAAATCGTTTTCGTTTAATTGAGTATGATGTTGATTTACTAATTCTTCAAGTGTCATATATATCTAAGTCCTTTGCTTTATACATCTATCATATGTCAACTTTTAAAAAAAATAAACCTTAATTTGTTCCTTTAAATGCATGTTTTTACGTATTTATACCGTTGGATGAAAATTCAAGAAATGGATGGAAAAACAGACTTTGATTAACATTTTTAAAGGCCATTGTTTTATTGAATTGAAAATCGTTTTAATGTAGCATATCAAATGTAAGAGCTTGCAAGTAATTATTACACATTTTGGAATTATAAAGGAGAGAAGATTACATGAGAACTTTTATACAAAAGTTAGGTAAGTCCATGATGGGACCGTTATCTATAATTGTAGCAGCTGGTTTGTTGTTAGGTATCGTATCTATTTTAACCAATGCTAGTTTAGTTGGAGAGGGATTTGCGAATGCAGCAGGTGTACAAGCTGTTGTAGGAGCAGGATCTGCATTAGTCGGAAAGGTGTTTGGATTATTACCAATTTTATTTGCGATTTCTGTTGCCACGGGTATGGTAAAAGAAGATAAGGAAATATCCGGATTTGCAGTTGTTATCTGTTTCGTTTTATTCCACGTAATGCTTAATTATATGTTAGGATTAAATGGAATCACAGCTGAAAACACAGCTATCGATTATTTAACGAGTCATGGATCAAGTACATTAGAGGCATATCAAATAAATGCGGCTTATGACACACAATTAGGGATTTTCACTTATCGTATGGGGATCTTTGGAGGTATTGTAACTGGTTTATGGACAGCATTTATTCACAATAAATTTCATACACAAAAATTACCTGTAGCATTTAGTTTCTTTGCTGGTAACCGTTTCGTGCCAATTATGATTATCTTAACAGTACCATTCGTAGCAATCGTTTCTTACTTCGTATGGCCATTCTTCAGTATGTTAATTGATGGATTAGGAAATGTTATTAGTAAATCTGGACCATTTGGATTATTCCTATATGGATTTGCAGAACGTTTATTGATTCCTACTGGATTACACCACGTATTAAACCAATTGATTCGTTTCACTCCAGTTGGTGGAACTGCAATGATCGATGGTCAAGTTATTTCTGGTGCATTAAATATTTTCCAAGCTGAATTAGTCGCAAAGAATATGGATATGAACATCTTTCATCAAGCAACACGTTTCTTAACTCAAGGAACTCATCCATTCATGATGTTTGGTTTACCAGGTGCTTGTTATGCAATGTATAAGACAGCTTATGCAAAAGAACAACTAAAAGTTAAAGGTATGTTATTGGCTTCTGCATTAACTTCATTCGCAACAGGAATTACTGAACCAATCGAATTCGCATTTATCTTTATTTCACCAATCTTATGGGTGTTCCACGCATTTATGGCTGGTATGTCTTTCTTGATTATGTCTTTATTACAAGTTGGTGTTGGTAATGCTGGTGGTGGTTTCGTAGACTTGTTCATCTTCGGAATCCTTCAAGGTACATATACTAAATGGTACTTCTGCGTGATCTTAGGAATTGTTTACTTCTTCGCTTACTTCTTTGTATTCAAATATGTAATCGAAAAGATGAATTTGAAGACTCCTGGTCGTGATGTAGAAGATGCTAGCGATGATGTAGTACAAGTTGAAGCTAGTGAATTGGGAACAACAATTTTAAAGGCTATCGGTGGTAAAGAAAATATTCGTGAAATCGATAACTGTATTTCAAGATTAAGATTAATCTTAAATGATACTTCAGTAGTTGATGAAGCTGCATTAAAAACAACTGGATCATTAGGTATTATTCGTATTAATGAAAACAATATTCAGGTTGTATATGGTCCTAAAGTAGAAGAAGCAACACATGCTTTAAAACAAGCAGCCGAAACATATAAATAATAACAAACTATCTATAAGTGTATTCTTATAGATAGTTGTTTAGTTAAGGAGATTAGATTTATGGAAGTAAAATATGAAAATGTAAAATTACCGGAGTGCGATTGCACAAATGTTCCCGTGCAGTTAACTGATGAAACAATGCAGGAACGATTAAATAAAGTGTTAGATAGAATGAATCGTGAAAACTTTGATTCATTAGTGATTTATGCAGATTTAGAACACGGTAATAATTTTGAGTACTTGACAGGATTCTTGCCTAGATTTGAAGAAGCATTATTAGTTTTGAATTCAAATGGAAATCACTGTATGGTTCTAGGAAATGAAAATTTAAATAAAGCTTCAAAGGCGAGAATTAAAAATACGCCTATTCACTGCCCACATTTTTCATTACCTAATCAACCCATGGATGTTAAAGAAGGAATCAAAGATATCTTAAAGCGCTGTGAATTAAAAGATGGTGCTAAAGTGGGCATTGTTGGATGGAAAAACTTCACTAGTAAGTATGAGGATAATGCCCAATTGTTCGATGTTCCATATTATGTTGTAGATACAATTATGGAACTTGTTGGAAGTAATGTGTTTAACGCAACAAGATTATTTATTGGAGAAGATGGAGCTCGTTGTATAAACAATGTAAATGAAATTGTTCACTATGAATTTGGAGCTTCCCTTGCGAGTGACTGCATTTTGAAAGCTATGAATCACTTGGATGAAGGTGTTTCAGAAATGGAATTGGGAAATATCTTAAATGCATATGGACAAAGAAATAGTGTAGTTACAATTGCAGCATCTGGACCTAGATTTATCAAGGCAAATATTTATCCAACAACGAACACAGTGAAATTAAAAGATCCAATTAGTTTGTCGATTGGATATAAAGGTGGTTTCTCATCTAGAGCTGGATATGCAGTGCATAACAGTAGTGAATTGGATGAATCTGTTCAAGATTATCTAGATGCACTAGTAAAACCATATTTCTCATCCGTAGCAGTATGGCTAGAAAAAATTCATTGTGGAATGCTTGGTGGCGAAGTTTATGATTTAATTGAAGAAACAATGCCAAAGGCTGAATACAACTGGAGCTTATGTCCTGGACATTTAACAGCTGATGAAGAGTGGATGTCATCAAATATTTATGAGAATAGTAAAGAATTAGTACGAAGCGGTATGTTGTATCAAATTGATATTATTCCATCAAAATCAGGCTATGCAGGAACAAGTGCAGAAAGTACAGTTTTATTAGCAGATGAAAATCTACGAAAACAGATCGCACAAGAAGAACCAGAATTGTGGAATCGAATTCAAAAGAGAAGAGAGTATATTATTAATGAATTGAATATTTCATTAAATGATGATGTTTTACCAATGTGTTCAACCGTTGCCTATTTAAGACCATTCTTATTAAATAAAGAAATGGCGATGAAACTATGAGTCACAAACTGAATTCTCTAAAGAGCTATATCTTAAACGTTTTGGCATTTGTATTCTCTTATTGTATGCCGGTTGTAGGATTCTTTATTCTTGGCTATGCATTGAAAAAGGATTTACCTCAAACAAGAATCTATGCGTCTTGTGGAGTCCTTCTTGCATTTTTAACACAAATCGTAACAAGATTTGTTTAAAATCTTGTCTTACTTAGGAACTCAAATATGGGTTCCTTTTTCTTATTGGATTTAGTTAAGTATCCCTAATAAAAAAGTTTACAAATTAATTAAATAGATAATTTTATGTTAATAAATGCGTTATAATGATGGTAGCGCATTCTTTTTATTTTTTAATTCATAATAATATACAAAAAAAGAGATAGGCTTTTTGCGTCTATTTGTGAGTAAAATAACAAGAATCTATGAGGAGGAGTTTATAAAATGAATAATTTTCCACATTTATTTGAACCAATTGAAATTGGAAAGACAACAGTAAAAAACCGTATTTTTATGCCACCTATTTCAACAAATATGGCCGATAAAGGATATGTTACAGATGATTTAGTAGCACACTATTCTGCACGTGCAAAAGGTGGAGTTGGACTTATCGTTACTGAAGTTGTAACTGTAGAACCAACTTATGTATATCTTCCAGGAGATATGTCAATTTATGATGACAGTTTTATTCCAGGATGGAAAAAATTGGTGGATGGCGTACACCAATATGGAACTAAAATTTTGGCACAATTGTTTCACCCAGCTTATATGGCATTCCCAGTACCAGGAACACCTCAATTAATTGCACCAAGTTGTGTAGGACCTTATTATGCACAAAGTGCACCAAGACCAGCAACCATTGAAGAATTACACACAATTGTTGATCAATTTGGTCAAGCGGCTCACCGTGTACAGATTGCCGGTGGTGATGGTGTTGAAATTCAATGTGCGCATGCTCATGGATTATTAGGTGGTTTCTTAACACCTTTATATAATAAACGTGCGGACGAATATGGTGGAAGTCTTGATGGACGTTTACGCTTATGTTTAGAAGTTATTGCATCTGTTCGCAAGTATTGTGGAGATGACTTCATTATCGATGTTCGTATTAGTGGTGATGAATATAGTGAAGGTGGATTGACATTAAATGATCAGATCTATGTTTGTAAACAATTAGAAAAAGCTGGAGTTGACTTTATTCACGTATCTGGTGGTAATACAATCAAACGTGGATCAAGTATGCCAGCTCCTGGTACAAGTGCTGCACCTCACGCTCACTCAAGTGAAGAAATTAAAAAGCATGTAAATATCCCAGTCGCTACAGTTGCTCGTATTAACGAACCTTGGATGGCTGAAGAACTAATCGCAAACGGAAAATGTGATATGTGTATGATCGGACGTCCAAACTTATGTGACAGTGAATTCGCAAATAAAGCATTCGAAGGTAAAGTAGACGATATTCGTCCATGTATTGGATGTGGACGTTGTTTAACAGGAATCATGATGGGTAAACGTATTGGATGTACAGTAAATCCAAGCGTGGAAGATGATACGATTGCACCTGCAGAAACTAAGAAAAAAGTTTTAGTTATTGGTGGTGGTCCTGCTGGTATGGAAGCAGCATATGTTGCCAAAAAACGTGGACACGAAGTTGTTCTTTGTGAAAAATCGAATGAACTTGGCGGTCAATTAAGACTTGCGGCTGTTCCAATCGCGAAACAAGAATTGTGTAAAGTTATTAAATTTATGATTCGTCGATTAGATCATGAAGGTATTGAAATTCGTTTAAATACAGAAGTCACAAAAGAAAGGCTTGAAAATGAATTTAAAGATTACGAAATCGTATGTTCAAGTGGAGCTACACCCAAAGAAATTTCACCATTCAAAGTATTCAAAAATTGTATGACCGCAGACGATGTATTATCTGGAAAGAAATATCCAGGACGTAATATTGTTGTATTAGGTGGTGGAAGTGTTGGATGTGAAACAGCGGATTATTTAGCACCATTAATCAATGACTTATTCCCAATGAATCGTAAAATTACATTATTAGAAATGACAAATAACTTAATGCCTGGTGAAGGTGGAGCTGCAAAATCTAGATTGACTCAAAGATTGATGCAGAAAGGTGTTCGCATCGAATTGAATGCACAAGTAACAAATGTGGATGAAGAATCTATTACTTACGTAAAAGAGGGTGTTGAACACAAAATTACAGAAGCGGATACTTTAATTTTTGCTGTAGGATATGCACCTAAGAAAGTGGAAGTGGAAGCTGAAAATGTACACTATATTGGGGATTGTGAAAAAGTGGGAACTTTAAAAGATGCGATCACAAATGCGCATGAAATTGCTAAAAATATCTAGCAGAAATTATGATAAGTGAATTATTATAACCAATTCAAGTTGGTAACTTAACCTTTAAAAACAGAATTATGTTTCCCCTTTGACAACAGGATGTGAAGAAAGAGACGGATCGATTGGGCCTCGTTCATTAGCTTTCTATACAAGACTTGCACAAGGTGGATGTTTTTATATCGTTATTGGCGATGTGGCTCCTGTTCGTACTGCAAATCCTACACCAAAACTATATGATGAATCGCAAATTGAAATGTATAAAAAATTAGCTGATGCCTTACATGAACACGATTGTAAAGTAGCTTTACAATTGTTCCATCCAGAATATGATGTTCAAGGCGTAGGAAAAATGATTGTGGAAGCTGGTATTGCTGGTTAATTGGCTGTAAAAGCGAAGGCTGCCAATAATTTAGAAGAGGCTAAAAGCAACAAAAAATCTGTGACGAATTGACAAAGGGTGCATACGCAAAATTACATCATGATATGCAGCACTTTGTGACGGAAGCAATTGCTGAACAATTAATAGCTATTAAAAATAGTATTGCCCAATGTGCTAGAAAAGCGCAAAAAGCAGGTATTGATGCGATTGAAATTCATGGTGACCGTTTATAGGTTCATTATGTTCAACATTATTAAATAATCGTACAGATAATTATGGTGGTAGCTTAGAAAATCGTACGCGTTTGCATTAGAAGTTTTACGAGCAATTAAAGAAGCGGCTCCATCAATGATGGTCGAATATAAACTTCCAATTATTACAGTTAATCCAGATGGATCTTTACGTGGTAAAGGTGATTTATTGGAAGATGAAGCGGCTGAATTCGCAAAAATGTTAGATGCAGCAGGAATTGATATGATTCAAGTGGCTCAAGCTAACCACACAGGAAAACAGGGGCGATACAATTCCTCCTATGGGTGCTGTTCCTTATAACTGGATTTTAGGTGCTTGTGAAAAAGTGAAATCCGTTGTTTCTTGTCCTGTTGCAACAGTGGGTCGTGTTGTCAGTGTTGAAGCTGGTGAAAAGATTCTTGAAGATGGTACGGCAGATATCATTGGATATGGAAGAAGTTTATTAACAGATCCAGATATTGCCAATAAAGTGGAAAATGGTGAATGCATTCGTGAATGCTTGAACTGTAATAAAGGTTGTGTAGATGCCATCCAATCTCGTCGTTACTTAAGTTGTGTTTTAAATGCCGAAAATGGAGATGAAGAAACAATCTTCATTCAACCATGTACAGAAACTAAGAATATCGCAATCGTAGGTGCTAGTCTTGCCGGATTAGAAGCGGCTCGTGTAGCTTATAAACGAGGACATACAGTGACTGTATTTGAAAAATCAAATCGTTTAGGTGGACAAATCAATATTGATTCAGTTCCACCAAGAAAGATGAAATCTTACGTTCTGTTCAATACTATGAAAAATTTTTGTCCGATAAAGTAGATATTCAATTAAACCATGAACCAACAATGGATGAATTGAATGGATTTGATCATGTGATCTTGGCAATTGGTACTCACAATATGGATCTTCTTATGTCGGTAGAAAATTCAAATGTTGTATCCAGCTGGGATATCTTGAATGGTCAAGAAGTATCTGGTAAATGTGTTGTCTTAGGTGGAGGTTTAGTAGGTGCTGAAACGGCTGAATATTTGGCAAGTAAAGGGCTAGAAGTTTCAATCGTTGAAATGATGGATAAGATTGCAGCACAAGAATCTGAAACTGTATTACCATTGATGGAAGCTGATTTTAAAGAACACAATGTTCAAAAATTTGTGAATACACGTGTTAGTGAAATTAAAGATAATGTCATCTATGTAGTGAATACAAAAGATGAAACAAATGTTGAAATTACAGCGGATACAATTGTAAATGCATTAGGTTCTAAAAGGAATGTATTTGATGATAGTAAGTTAACTGTTCCATTTACTTATGTAGGTGACTGCAGTGGTGAAAGAACAGCAGATATCGCAAGTGCTATTCGTACAGGATATAAGGCTGCCAATGAAATCTAAGAAGGTGTGAAAACATCTTCTTTTTTACAACAAATGACCGTGGTTCATAAATATATAAACCATATATGGCATATATCTCAAAATGGTATAAAAATAATGACCATAGCTCATAAATATTTACACATTTGAAAATTTGTCTATTAAAAACCCATTTTTAAAGAACTAGAATGAAATTATAAATGAAACCGGAGGAAGAGTTATGAATTTTAGTTCTTTACAGAGTAGTGTTCAAAAGTTTGGAATGAGTCAAGCTTTGAAGTATTTGGATAAGGATCCAGAAACAAATATTCCTAAATTAATGAATTTAGTAGATAAGGTTATGCCTGAAGGTTGGTATGGTTCACAGCGTAAAGTGATTCGTGAACAAATCGATGAAAAAGGTGTTTGGTATGACTATATCATGAAGCTTTATGATTTGAATGCAGGCGTTCGTCAGGCTGTATTTAAAAACTTTATTTTTAATGCATCACTAAATGGTAGTACAAAACAAGAGGAGTTGGCACAAAAATATAATTGTAATATCCCTTGGGCTGTATTATTAGATCCAACATCTGCATGTAACTTACATTGTACAGGATGTTGGGCTGCTGAATATGGACATCAATTAAATTTATCTTTAGATGATATTGATTCGATTATTCGTCAAGGAAAAGAATTAGGTACTTACATGTACATTTATACGGGTGGAGAACCTTTAACACGTAAAAAGGATGTGATTAAGATTTGTGAAATGCATCCAGATTGTGCTTTCTTATCTTTCACAAACGGAACATTGATTGATGAAGAATTCTGTCAGGATATGTTGCGAGTTAAAAACTTTGTTCCAGCCATTAGTTTGGAAGGTTTCGAAACAGCGAATGATTCTAGACGTGGTGAAGGCTGTTATGAAAATGTAAAACGTTCCATGGAATTATTAAAGAAACACAAATTGCCTTTTGGAATTAGTACTTGTTATACAAGTGTAAACTATAAAGATATCGCAAGTGATGAATTCTTTGATTTAATGATTGATTCAGGTGCTTTATTCTGCTGGTTCTTCCACTATATGCCAGTAGGAAATGAGGCTGTGAAAGAATTGCTTCCAACACCAGAACAAAGAGCGTATGTTTATCATCAGATTCGTAAGTTCAGAAGTGAAAAACCAATTTTCACTATGGATTTTCAAAATGATGCGCAATATGTGGGTGGATGTATTGCTGGAGGTAGAAGATATCTTCATATCAATGCCAAGGGCGATGTAGAACCATGTGTATTCATTCATTATTCGAACTGTAACATTCACAATACAACATTACTCGATGCACTTAGATCTCCATTATTCCAGGCTTATCATGATAATCAACCATTTAATGAAAATATGTTAAGACCTTGTCCAATGTTAGAAAACGCTGGTCGTATTCAAGAATTGGTGAAACAAAGTAAAGCAGTCAATACAGATTATGAATCCCCAGAAGATGTGGATCACTTATTGGAAAAGACGGTTCCATATGCAAAAAACTGGAAGCCAATGGCTGACAAACTTTGGAATGAACAAAAAAAGTAGACAAATTAAAAAAATGAGTATAGAATTTTCAGCTAAGAAGGAGGGATGTTATGAAGAATAATAAGCGTTTTTCGGGAATATCCAAACTTCCAAATGGAAATACTTCAAATAAAATTGTACCTGGATGTATCGTCCTTGAAGGCGGAGCTTTTCGAGGATTATATACATCAGGGGTATTAGATGCTTTAATGCAGTTTGAAATCAATATGCAGTGTACAGTTGGTACAAGTGCAGGGGCTTTGAATGGATTTAACTATGTGGCTGGTCAAATTGGTCGTAGTGCTAGAATTAATTTAGGGTATCGTCATGATTCTCGATATGTTGGTTTAGAAGCTTTTAAAAACAACAAAGGAATTATTGGATTTGATTTCTTGATGAAAGGAACTCAATATTTTGATCCGTTAAATACACCTCGTTTTATGAATCCAACGCGTGATTTTATTGCGGTATGTACAAATTGTAAAACGGGAAGGCCCGAATATTTTAGTAAGAATAAAACGCAGGATATTTTTAAAGCTGTACAAGCCAGTGCAACCATGCCTTATGTTTCAAAGATGGTTGAAATTGAAGATGGTTTATATTTAGATGGTGGCTGCAGCGATAAGATAGCGTATCAATGGGCGTTGGATCATGATTATGAGAAAATCATTGTGGTTCGTACACGTCAAAGAGAGTATCGAAAGAGTGAAGCGAATCCTTTCGTTCAAAAAATGACAAAAAGATTGTATGCTGAATATCCAGCTTTAGAACAGAAGTTGGAATCGATGAATAGTGAATACAATAGACAGTGTGATGAATTATCAAGACTTGAAAATGAGGGAAGAATCTTTGCGGTTGCCCCAAGCAAGCCAGTGAATGTATCGCGTGTAGAGAGGGATGTGGATAAACTCGCTGATCTTTACTACATGGGATATTTGGATGGTTTAAATCAGATTCAAAGAATCAAAGAATATTTAGAAATTGATTAAGAGGCCATGCCTCTTTTTCATTTTGTGTTAGAATAAGTGTAGGTGATTTTTATGGTACAAGAAAGACAACAAGAAATCGTAAATGAATTATTAAACTATATGGATACATTAGAAGATGGTAGTGAAGTAAGTACTTGGGATTTAATGGATGAAGTATTTAACTATCAACGCTTTAATGATGGGTATTGTTTTAATGATTTTAAAATTAGCGAAGAAGAATTTATTTCGTTAGATTCGCTATTAAAGGAAAGTGCAATGAAAGAGGGATTCTTTATTGATGACTCTATTTATCAAGATGTGATTGGGGCTTTTCCTTTTAGTTTGACATTTGTAGTAAGGAAATAGGTATGGAAAGATTAGAAACATTGATTCAAGAATTATATCAAGAGGGGACTCGTGAAAAAAATATGGAGGTTCTTTCGCATATTCGTAAACTGGCAAAAGAACAAAAACAATTTATTATTCCTGTCGGCGATGTCGAGGGTGAAAAAGTCTATCGAAGATTATCTTTAGATGATGGTCAAGATGTATTTGTAGCTTTTACTACACAGGCTCAAGTGGATTTGGGGCAGGATACAGAAACATTAAATCAAAGTGTGATGGATGTTTTAAATATGGTGCATGATACACAAGGTGTAAGTGGAGTTGTATTAAATCCTTGGAAAGATTCGTATTTTTTACCAAAAGTTTTAATTGAAATGATTTTAGACAATAAGAATCTAGAGAGTGAAATCAAAGTAGTAAAAGGAGATATCACTACTTTTGATGGAGATTGTATTGTCAATGCAGCCAATGAATCGCTTTTAGGTGGCGGCGGTGTAGATGGCGCTATTCATAGAGCGGCCGGCCCCATGTTACTTGAAGAGTGTAAGCTATTAAATGGTTGTCATACAGGACAGGCCAAGATTACTAAAGGGTATGATTTAAAGGTAAAGTATGTGATTCATACTGTGGGTCCGATGTATTCGGCAAAACATGAAGATGAGCATATGTTGAGGGATTGTTATTGGAATAGTTTGAGTTTAGCTCGTAAGTATGATATTCATACAATCGCATTTCCATGTATTTCATGTGGAGTCTATGGCTATCCTGTAGAAAAGGCAGTGCCATTAGCATTAAAGACAATTGCGGATTGGTTGGATGCAAATAGTGATTATACAATGAAAATCAGTTTGTATTGTTTTGATGAAGAAACGACAAAGGAATATCAAAAATATACAACGTATCAGGGAGAATAATCTTCCTGATTCTTTTTATTATCTATTTAGAAAATTTTCTAAATATAGTTGAAATTATCGAGAAACGATGTATAATCTATTTAGAAATATTTCTAAATAGGAGGTGGTGTTTTGTTTGAAAAAACGTTTAAAGCTTTAGGTGCTCCAGTCAGAAGAGACATTTTGAGTTTATTAAAAAAAGGCAAGATGTCAGCTGGAGATATCGCAAGTCATTTTGATATGTCTCAGGCAACTGTTTCTTATCACTTATCCTTATTAAAGGATGCAGGTTTGATTTGTGAAGAGAAGGATAAAAATTTTATTTTTTATCAAATCAACGCATCTGTTTTTGAGGAGATGTTGTGTTATTTTAAGTCTTTTTTAGGAGGGAATGAAGATGTTGAAAAATAAATGGTTTCAATTTAGTTTAGCTTTGTTTGTGGTTCCATTCGTATTGAATCTAGTTTTCTATAATCAATTACCAGATGTTGTGCCAACCCATTTTGATGTAAATGGACAAGTTGATGGTACAATGCCTAAGTTTATGGGTTTATTTGGTATGTTGTTTTTGTGCTTGGCAATTCATGTATTTACTTGTTTTGTGACGGTAAAAGATCCAAAGCGAAATAATATTCCAGATTTTATGATGAATATTCTATTTATGATTTGTCCAGTTGTTTGTATTGTGACAAGTATGACAATTATTTATTTTGGCTTGGGGTATTCTTTTGATGTTAGTTTTGTGATGAATATTTTAGTTGGCATTTTATTGATTATACTCGGTAATTATTTGCCAAAGGTAAAGCGAAATTATGCGGTTGGAATTAAAACTTCGTGGTCTTTGAATAGCGATGAAAACTGGGTATTGTCAAATCGTGTAGGTGGCTATTGTATGGTCATTGCTGGAATCTTATATATAGTACTTGGATTACTTGGTTATGTGACAATGGGCATTGTTGTGATTCTTGTAGCGACTATTATTCCATGTATCTATAGTTATATATTATTTAAGCGAGGAATTTAGTTTCCTCGCTTGATTTCGTTTTGAATGCATTTGAATAAGACTTGAATGGTTTCACTAATCATTTTCTTCGTTTGACTATCCATATTTTGAATGGATTTGACCATCTCAACCATATCGATATTCTTCCTTAAATCTTTTGGGTTTTCATAATCTGAAAAGATAGAGTAAATGGTATCAATAACTTGTTTGCGAGTATTGATATCAATGGATTTAAGCCATTTTGATAGTGTGGATTGTGTATGTTTGGATAGTTGATCATTTTGTTCTAGATAAATAAAGTCACCATTTTCAACGCACCACGTAAATGGATCATGTTGAAGGATGGATATGGCATCACTTTGGATGATTTGATAATTATTTGTTTCTTCAAGTAAGAGTCCAATAACACTCGATTGTGGTATGGTCTTGAATACTTTCTTATTAGTTTGATAAGGTGTAAGAAATCCAGGCCCATCATGGTTGTATGTACAATAAATTGGATTGTGTGTATGGATAGTGGCATAAAGTGCTAAGTTAGCTCCTTTGGAGTGTCCTCCTAAGATGAGTTTGTGTTTTGTCTTATAGTTGTTTACATAGTTTAATGCAGAAATTTGACTGGGAATATTTTCTTGAAAACATAGATTAAAATCTTCTTTCCATCCCACAAAACTTGCGTCTGTACCGCGAAAGGCAATGTAGTCTGTTTGGTTGGGCAAATGAAAAGTCATAGCACAGAATTGTTTTTCGTTGTCTTTGTCAAAATTGGTTTGTAGATGAGAAATCGTAATAGCTTCATATCGTAGTGAATGAATCGTTTGAAGGAATAATTCCTCGTTTAATTCGGGTACTCGTGTATTAGTACATAAATCATTAATTTCATTTTCAAATTCATTTAATAAATGGACTTCGGATTCAACATCAATAGTGGAGTTTTCAAATTTAATATAGGAGATTTGTGAGAGAATCAAAGAGTCCACATTATTAAATGGGTATTCTTCAAGGGTTAAATTTCCGTATTCTTTGATGTGGTCAATGATGTTTTTCATAGGTTTATTGTAGTGCATAAATACATTTAATGAAATATGTTCATCCATAATTTTAAAATTTTTAAAGTTCGTATACAATAAAGTTAGTGAGGGTGGATTGTTATGTTGATATTTGGAATTTTGAGTATTTGTCTGAGTTTAGACGTATTTGTATGTGCACTAGAACAGGGGGCTTCAATTCGTAATATTCGCTTTTCAAAAGCATTGGTTTATGGATTGATTTTTGCGCTATGCAGTTCGGGTATATTTTTATTAGGACATGGAATGTCCACATATATTTTTGGACGTCCTTGGGCAATATTGAATAAATATGTTGCGATATTTGTCTTTTTGATTCTTGGAATTGGAATGGTCATCTATAGTTTTAAGCGTGGAAAGTTTGTGGAAAGACTACAAGAGTTTGATACAAAACAAATTATTAAATTGGCTCTTATTGGAGGACTGGACTGTTTCTTTGTTGGAGTTGGCTGTTATTATATGAATCTTCCTTATTTGATGGAGTCTTTAGTCTTATTTTTAATTGTACTTGCTGGCTATATGATTCATTTTTATATTGGATATTATAATGGGGCCGGATATCAAAAGGCTTATTATTTTCTTTGCGGAATCGTATACTTATTTATGAGTTTATCGTTAATTTTTAGATTAATTCGATTGTAGAGGTGATTTCATGACATTTAATGAAAAGGTGACGATGAAAGATCTTCTGAGTGAGGGATTGTATATTTTGATGCAACAAAAGCCTTTCGAAAAGATCACAATCAAACAGATTTGCGATAAAACAGGTGTTATTCGTGGAACTTTCTATAATCATTTTATGGATAAGTATGAGGCTTTAGAATACTTGATTCATCGTATGTTTTATAAAGGAATGGAGCATGAATCAAATCCTCAAATTATAAAACACATCTTTCAGACTGTAAGTGATAATCGTGATTTTTTTAAGTCTTGTTACAGAATCACAGGACAGAATGGTTTTGAAGATTTAATGAGTAATGTGTTTAAAGAAATATTTAGAAATGTATTTTCTTATTTAGATGTGACTGGTATGGATTCAAGGTTCACAGTAGATTTTTTAGTGGATTATTATGCGAATGATTTATTATACTTTTTAAAGTATTGGATTTCTCATGATTTCGAACCGGATGTAGAAACATATTATGCCAAGATCGATGTTTTATTTAAAAACTGTATTAAAGAATTAAATATTCGATATATGGATAAATCTTAAATTGACAAATTGTGTATTGTCTAGTAGGATAAGAGCGTATAAAAAGGCAATGAAGAGGGCGAGTACCTTTTAGAAATACTTTAGAGAGCTTTTGGTTGGTGAAAAAAAGTGTAGGACTAATTGGGAATAAAGACTTGGAGCTATTTGTATTTCCTGCATTAAAGGAAGCGCTGTTTATAGACAGTGACTAAGGCTGGGCAAAGTGATTTGCTTGGTAAATTAGGGTGGTAACACGAGCACTTCGTCCCTTTGTGGCAAGTGCCTTTTTTTATGGATAAAAGAAAAAGGAGAAAACAATGGAAAAGTTAACGCAACAAGAACAAGTTCGTCGTCAAAAGATGCAAGATTTGATTGACATGGGTATTGATCCATTTGGATCTCGCTATGATCGTACTTCAAATTCGGGTATTATTACTTCATCTTATGGAGACAAGACAAAAGAAGAATTAGATGAATTACAAGTAACAGTTAAGATTGCAGGTCGTATCATGACGAAGCGTCGTCAGGGTAAGGCTGGTTTTATGAACATCCAGGATCGTGAAGGTCAAATTCAGATTTATGTTCGTAAAGATGAAATTGGTGATGATCAATATGAAATCTTCAAGAAAAATGACATTGGAGATATCGTAGGTATTGAAGGTACTGTCATGAAGACAGATCATGGACAATTGTCTGTTCGTGCTAAAAACTATACACACCTTTCAAAATCACTTCGTCCTTTACCAGAAAAATTCCATGGTTTGACAGATGTTGAAGAGCGTTTCCGTCGTCGTTATGTAGACTTGATCATGAATCCAGAGGCAAAAAGAATTGCCTTAACTCGACCAAAAATTATTCGTGCAATCCAACATTATTTGGATGGTCAAGGTTTAGTGGAAGTTGAAACTCCAGTTATGCAACCAATCTTAGGTGGTGCAAGTGCTAGACCTTTCGTAACGCACCACAACACATTAAATATGGACTTCTATTTGCGTATTGCGACTGAATTACCATTAAAGCGCTTGATCGTTGGTGGTTTAGAAGGTGTTTATGAAATTGGACGTTTATTCCGTAATGAAGGTATGGATGCGATGCATAACCCTGAATTTACTACAGTAGAAGCGTATGTTGCCTATAGTGATTTACACGGAATGATGGACTTGATTGAAGGTTTATTTGATTCTGTTGCAAATGAAGTATTGGGTACTACAGATATTACATATCAAGGAACAAAATTATCATTAAAGGCTCCTTTTAAACGTATTCACATGGTGGATGCGATCAAAGAAGCTTGTGGTGTAGACTTCTGGCAAGATATGAGTTATGAAGAAGCTTTGAAATTAGCTGAGGAACATGATATCGAAGTTGAAAAGATTCAAAATACAGTTGGACACATTATCAACTTATTCTTCGAAAAATATGTTGAAGAAACTATTGTACAACCAACATTTGTATATGGTCACCCAACATCCATTTCTCCATTAGCTAAGAAGAATACGAAGGATCCTAGATTTGCGGATCGTTATGAATTGTTCATTTGTGGACATGAATATGCGAACGCATTCTCTGAATTAAATGATCCAATTGATCAAAGAGAACGTTTCGAAAAACAATTAGAACTTCGTGAATTAGGTGATGATGAAGCCAACGAAGTGGATACAGATTATGTAGAAGCATTGGAATATGGTCTTCCTCCAACTGGTGGTGTAGGACTTGGAATTGATCGTTTCGTAATGTTATTGACAGATCAAAGAACAATTCGTGAAGTATTATTATTCCCGACAATGAAGTCCTTAGATGGTGTAAATAAGAAAAATGATGTAAATAATACAG